>FWPV01000183.1_pt1 | contig 222502 bp, 166 predicted proteins | sample 2228371 | NCBI WGS metagenome assembly FWPV01 (sample SAMEA103939776, study PRJEB20133) | metagenome
AGCACCCCCCTCGGGCGGCGCACTCGCCTGCCTGGTGGTGGCAGTGGTCCAGCACCCCCCTCGGGCGGCGCACTCGCCTGCCTGGTGGTGGCAGTGGTCCAGCACCCCCCTCGGGCGGCGCACTCGCCTGCCTGGTGGTGGCAGTGGTCCAGCACCCCCCTCGGGCGGCGCACTCGCCTGCCTGGTGGTGGCAGTGGTCCAGCACCCCCCTCGGGCGGCGCACTCGCCTGCCTGGTGGTGGCAGTGGTCCAGCACCCCCCTCGGGCGGCGCACTCGCCTGCCTGGTGGTGGGCGCGATCAGCGGCTGCGCATGACGATCTAGCGGCACTGGACGTCAGGCCAACCGCCGTGCGGCATTGACGCCTTGGCCCCACGGCCACATACTTCGAGTCCCTTCCCGCGCCGGGCCGGGGTCACAAATCCAAGGAGCCATAGAATGGCAACGAAGTTGATCGCCGCATGCGGTCTCGTTTGCAGCGACTGCGACGCCTTCCAGGCCACGCAGGCCAAGGATGCTGCGGCGATCGAGCGCATCGCGGCCGAGTGGAGCAAAGAGTTCGGAGCCGATATCCCGCCCGAGGCCGTCTGGTGTGACGGCTGCATGACTGGAGGCGAGCACGCCTGCGGCCACGTGGCCGAGTGCCAGATCCGGGCCTGCGTGGTCGAGCGCGGCCTGGCCAACTGCGCCCCATGCAGCGAATTCGGCTGCGGGATGCTGGAGGAATTCCTCGAGATGGTCCCCAGCGCCCGGCAGACGCTAGCGGACCTGCGGTCGGCCGGGCCGTAGGGCCCGGAGGACAGCCCGCTGGCGGCACACCCCCCGCTCACGGGCAAGTGGTCCGAGTTCGCCCTGGCGCTGGGTAATGTGCTGGCCAGGCTATTGCACAGGCAGTTCCTGATCCTCGAGTGCCGCGTCAGCGGCTACTACGCCCAGGCGACCGGCACGGACGCCGGTGGGCTGTGGCTGGAGGTTGTTGCCAATCAATACCTGCCAATGCAGGAGCGACTACCGCGGGCGAAATTGGCGGCGCTGCGCCGGCTCGGCTGGCATCCGCCCGATCGTGGGCCCTCGCCCCGGACTCGTCGCGGCCGGTCCCCCAACTACTTCGTCGAATTGACGCCACCCGTCGACGCTCAAGCCGCCGGCCAGCTGATCGCTGTGACCCTCAGGGACATCTATGGCGTGCCGTCACCCGACCACCTATCGTACAGAGCCTTTGAGCAGTTCATGGTTTGGAGTCGAGCGCTGGTGCTACCTGAGCTGGACGGCCAACTGGCGCCAGCGGCCGCGCTCCCGTCGGCTGCGGACGCGCTCTCGTCTGAGCCCAAGCCCAACACGGATGAGGCCTTGCTCCCGGCGGACGCGAACCTGCCTGAGCCAGGGCCTAGGCCCACCCCGGATGAGCCCGTTCCGGTGCCAGCTGAAGACAATGAACTCGTGTGGTGCGTGGTGGAGCAGGCCTCGGATGGCCAGGAGAAGCTGCTCGTCCTGCCCCGTGCGACCTTCGAGCACTGGATGAAGCGGGTAGTGGCGCTATCCTGCACGACTTGGGGAGAGCTGCGGCAAAGGGTTATGCCGGAGGTGTACGAGGAGATCTGCGGCCTGTGTGGCTACGGCACCTTGGATGAGTTCACCAGGTATCTGGATATCCAGGGCCAGGCACCGCTCTCTGGGCTGTATGAGGCGGCCGCCGCGGCATACGATCCTGAGGCCGTCCCGCCAGCCGACGAAGAGCCCTTTGAGGCGTCGAGGGACATCCCGGCCTGTGCGGACGGAGACTGGCCACCGGCCGTTGCCTATCTCATGTGCGAGGAGCTGCCGCAACAGATTCTGGATGCCTATGCCCGCCGCTATATGACGACGCTCAATGGCGAGTACGCCGAGATCCCGGCCGATCGGAAGGACGCGGTGTTGCGCGATCTCGCCGCCCTGGGCTACCGCTTGGTGGAGGAGCCGCGCCTGAACGAGCTGCTGGACGCCGTGGGCGTCTGAGGCGCCGCGCGCCAGGACTCCAGTCGCCGCCCGTTCGCCCGGCGTCGACGCCCCGCATCCCACGGCAGTAGTCGCCGCCCAGCGCCGGCGCGCTGCTCGCCGCGGTTCCAATGGCCGTCCGTCGACGTGGCCTCGGCGCGCTGCTCGCCGCGGTTCCAATGGCCGTCCGTCGACGTGGCCTCGGCGCGCCGCTCGCCGCGGTTCTAGTCGCCGTCCGCGGGCACCGCGTCCGCGCTTAGCTCGACCTGCACGTCGGGCTCGCACACCTTGCGGAACTTGCACCGACGGCAGACCCGCTCGTCGTTGACCTTGCGGAAGTCCTCCTCGACGGCTTCGTTGGCCGCGGGGTCGCGCAACAGGCGGCGCATGTCAGCGATACTGCCTTCGATGTAGCCGCGAGTTCGCTCCAAGTCGGCCGCCGACAGCCGGTGCTCGATCACCTGGCCGCGATTGACATTGAATTCCGTGGGCCGGACATCTTCCGGCGCCACGCCCCAGCGCTGGCTGGCGTAGAAGGCGTAGCAAGCCATCTGTACCCGGTTCTCGCCCTCATCAGCGGCGCCCGTCTTCCAATCGTAAATGATGACTTGCGGGCCCTGGCGCACGACGAAATCGAGCACCACATGGACCTTGACGTCGGACAAAGTAAAACCGGAAAACTGCTCACATTCCAGCCATAAATTCCGGTCTGAGGCCTGGATCGAAGAAAAAACCGGCGACGCATAGAAAGTCCGTAAGCAGCGGGCGGTGGTGTCGGCGACGCGGCGCCATTCCTCGTTCTCCACTGGCAAGCAGTACTCATGCTCGAAAAGGGCACACGTCTTCGGCCGCGAGCGATAGAGCCCGCGGCGCGAATCCTTGTAGTCCTGACGCATCTGCTCAATCGTCAGGGCCACAATGTGATCGACATCGATGGCCAGCGGCCTCGCACTTGTCGCCAGGTTCTTGAGGGAACGCTCAATAGCCCGATGAACACGCTCGCCTACCCACATGTATCGGGACTTAAGCTGCTTGAGTATGTATATCTCTCTCGTCCGCGGCTCAGCGCCCACCTCCCAGCCGCCCCACGACCCGTAGTACTGGAACCAGTACTGCCGCGGGCAAGCCAGGAACATCTCGTCGCGACTCTTGGACCAGGTGAACTCGTTCCGCAGCCGACCCAGGCCATCCTCCCCATGGCCAATCCTAGGTGCCTACGGGCCTGGGGGCAAAGCGGGCGGCGTGCCGATCGTGCGAAAGCCGGCACCACGGTCGGTCGGGAATGGCCGCCGGCTCGTCATTTCGAACGTGCTGGAAACTGGCCAGGTCGAGGAATGCTGCTGCAACGCCCAGGTGAATGATAACGGCGACTAAGCAGGCTCAATGCCCGCCCGTGGCCTTGGCCGGGTACACAACCTCACGTACGGCAGAGTCCAGGTCATCAGTCGAGAACCGGACCAGTGCCAGGCCGGACCCACGGTGCGCAGCACTGAACATTTGAGTGCGTCCAATCCGATCCCGCCATGACCCGGTCAGCTCGGCCGACTCGTGGATATGCCCGTGTAGGGTGAGCCACGGTTGCCGCTGCTCGATGAACCGTCGAATGGCCACGCTGCCAACGTGAGGATCGACTGGCACATGGTCTACGAAGCGGCCGTCCAAAGCGGCCCGATCCAAGGCCGTCTTGTAGGGTGGCGCATGGAACAGGAAGATCGCCCGGGAAAGATCGTCTCCCCCAGCTAGCCGCGCCAAATCCCGCTCTATGGTGGCGTAACGAATCTCGTTGGCCGATACAGGTATCGTCCGCATGCCCTCTTCGGGGGATACTGCGCCTGGATCGACATAGCGGGACACGTCGTAGCGTTCCCAGTCCTTTCTGATAAAGGGAGTGGGAGGCACGTAGCTGTATCCGTACACAACGACATCGCCCACTGCCACCTTGAGCTCGTGAACATAGGTCCATAGACCGCGAGTGGAGGCATCGACTACGTCTTGCTCCATGGCACGGGGATCGTCATTGCCAAGGATCACCAGGATCCGTGGGTAGCCGTCAGCCAACCGCTCCCTGAGCCTGGCGAGCTGGGCCAGCAGATAGTCGCTGAGGAAATCGAGGCCACCTTGCGCCCGCTGTCGATCACAGCGGTGCGGCAACAAATCGCCCCCCAGGAAAACGATGTCCGGGGCCTCCGCTTCCATACGCTCGAACAGCGCCTGGTAGCGATCACCGTGTCCGTGCAGGTCGGAGACGAAGAAGCAGCGCATGCGAAAGCGGAGCATAGGGCGAGAGCGCCTACCAGGCAAGAAGAGGTGACAGCCGGCACCGCACTGGGCTCGTGGGCGCACCCGGCTGGACCAAGGTCAGGCTACTACAACGCTGTCTCCAACCAAGCCTGAGGCCGACAAACCGCGCGTCCGGAGCGCAACGGAGACCGCAGCCGAATGAATGACCCCACCGCCTACTGGAGCCTTCGCGGCCTCCGCTCCGAGCCGGCGCCGGATGTGCCCTTCATTACGTTACGCGGTCGGAACGCCAGGGAACCGCATTTCTTGCCGCGGCGCGGCGGCCTCATTATCCTTGCCATTCGGCTTCTTGGGGCGCGAGCGTTGAGTGTTCACTTTCGGAATGCTGGGTTGACCGCGATGGCGAACGCTCCGTGCGCGGCAACGCCTGCTCTTCGCCTCCGCCCCCAAACGCCAAGCCCGTCGGGGCTCGACGTTCATAGCCAGTCCGACGCAGCAGCCAGGCCGGCGGCGGTCGCGCTGGTCGCACGGTCCGCAGCCTTCACACGACTCGCCAGCCGGGCAGCCCACTTACGGCCGCCTCGGCCGATCGTTCTACGACCTGTGCCCCCGAGCGATTCCAGGACTGAGGCTGGCTGCGAACCGCCACATCCACGAGCTGCTCCCAACCTTAGCCAGGAAACGATATGGCAATCACGTTGACCATCGACGGCCGCAGGCTGCAAGCCGAGCCTGGAATGACCATTCTGGAAGTCGCTCAGGCCAACGCCATCCATATTCCGCACTTATGCCATCATCCGAGACTCCGACCGGCGGGCAACTGCCGCTTGTGCCTGGTCGAAGTCGGCAAGGGCGGCGCGCTACAGACGGCGTGCACGATGCCAGTGGCCGAGGGCCAGGAGGTGGTTACACAGAGTGATCGGCTGCGTCAACTCCGCCGCGACGCGCTGACCCTGATTCTGGCCGAGCACCCTTTCACCTGCCTCGTGTGCAAGCAGGGCTGCGGCGACTACCAGGTCACCGTTCGCAAGGCGATGGTCACCACCGGCTGTCAGTACTGCCCGGCTAACGGACAATGCGAGCTGCAAGTTCTGGTTGACGAATTTGGCCTGGACGAGATGCCCTTCGCCATCCGGTATCGCGGCCTGCCTGTAGAGAGTGACGACCCGTTTTTCGACCGCGACTACAACCTATGCATCCTCTGTGGCCGCTGTGTACGGATGTGTCAGGAGGTACGGCACGCGGGCGTTCTCGGTTTCGTGGGCCGGGGAGGCCCAATGCTCGTCGGGTCCAGCTTTCGTCGCTCGCACCTGGAAATGGGATGCCAGTTCTGCGGCGCCTGCGTAGACGTCTGTCCCACCGGGGCCTTGTTCGATAAACGAGGCAAGTGGGAGGGCCGGCCCGAGGCCGTGCAAACCAGCACCTGTCCTTACTGCTCCGTAGGCTGTGCGCTAGAACTGCACACCCGCGCTCAAAGGGTGATTCGTAGCATCGCCGGGGACGGCCCAGCAAACGACGGCCAGCTATGCGTGAGGGGGCGCTTCGCCGTCGTAGACATCGTTCAGCACCTCGGGCGGCTGGCGGCGCCACGCGTCCGTCGCGATGGCCGGCTGGTCGAAGTCTCGTGGGACGAAGCTCTGGCCTTCGTCGCTCGAGGTCTGGCACCCTATCGCGGGACGGCCTTCGCGGCCATCGGCGCAGCGACAATGACCAACGAGGACGCCTATTGCCTGCAGCGCTTCGCGCGTGTGGCAATGGGCAGTCCTCACATTGGCTTGAGCACTCCGCTCAACCTGGACGCCGGTTTGGTCACAGCCCTTGTGGGTACCATACCTGGCCACCCCAGAAGCGTCAGCATCCGGGAACTGCGCAATACCGACTGCGCTCTCGTCATCGGCGCCGATGTCTTCGAATCGCAGCCCATTGTTGGGCTCGAGCTCCGTCACGCCAGCGCAGCCGGAGCCTCCCTGTTGTGTGTCGACTCGCGCTGGCACGGCACGGCCGGCAAGGCTGATATCGCGCTCATCAGTAAGCGCGGCACTGAGCACCTGCTCCTCGCCAGTCTGCTCCAGGCAGCTGGGCTGGCAAGTGATCACTCCCCGATCGGACGGGCAGCGGGCACGGACCCCCGGTACCCCGGGCAGGCGCCTCAGCCGCCTGAAGCGCCCGTGGGAGCGCCTTCGCCGCCCAATCCGGAGGCTGGCCAGAAGGCCAGCCAGGCAAGCCACCTCACCACCGTCACGCTAGCCGAGCTCCTGGGGCCCACCGGCGTGTCAGAGGCCCTCATCTGCGAGGCCGGCCAACGCCTGGCCGAAGCGCAGGCGCCAGTGGTACTCGTCGGTGCCGCGCTCTTTGCCGTCCCGCCCGGCCCCGTATGCCTGGCGGCCATCGCCAACCTGCTTGCGCTGTGGCCACAAGCGCGAGTTCTGCTCCTGCCGGGACACGGCAACACCGTCGGCGCGCTGGACATGGGAGTGCACCCCGGCTTTCTGCCCGGCTACATCCCCGCCACCGAGCTAGCTCTAGCGGCCCCATTCGCCCAACGCTGGGAGCTCGTCCCGCCTCAAGCAGTGGCAGGCCAGACGCCGTCCCAGGCGCTGGCCGCGGGGGAGATCCGAGCTCTCCTGGCTGTGGGCCCCCTACCAGATTTGCCCGACCCAGGGGGGCCCGAGTTCGTGGTGGCCGTGGACGTGGTCGCCCATCCGACAGCTGTCGAGCGCGCCCACGCCATCCTGCCGCTGACAAGCTTCGCTGAGTGCGACGCCACGCTGACCAACTTGGAGGGCCGGGTGCAGCCGGTCGGGCAAGCGATCCCGGCACCGGGCCAGGCTCGTCCGCTTTGGGATATCCTGAACGAGCTTGCGCTGCGGCTGGGCGCGGAGTCGGCGGTACCTGTTGGCGCCTGGTCCTTCCGGTCCGCAGATGAGGTCTTGAGTGAGATCGCTCAGGTGGTACCAGCGTACCAGGGAGCCCTGACGGCCAAGGATCGGTCCCACGTCCGGCGCTTTGAGCTCCCCGACCTCTGGCAACTGCGGCCCTCGCACCTGCCCTGGTCAGCGACCCCGGTAGAGCCCGCACCATTCCAGACTGAGCCCTATCCGGACGAGTATTTCGGCTTGTCGCTCCTCACTGAAGTCGAGGGCATGAGCCAGCTCCGGCGCGCACCGGGGGAGTGGCATGGGCCAGGCGGCGGGACCGGGAGCGACCGGCGGCAGGACGACGGCCAGAGTGCCGACATCCTGGCTGGCCAGGACCGAGAGTCCGCGGGCAACGAGCCGGCCGCTGAGAACGGAGTCCAGCTATGACGAACGGTCAAACGGGTACGTGCACTGATGCGTCGATACGCCGTTTCGAGCCGGGCACAGCGACCGTGTTGGCACATCGGGTGCTGGCGCCCAATGTTCACGAGCTCACGGTTGAGGCGCCAGCTGTGGCCGCGAAGATGCAGGTCGGCCAGTTCATCATGCTGCGGGTCGATGAGCATAGCGAACGCATCCCTTTGACCGTGGCCGATTGGGACCCCCAGGCCGGGTGGGTCACCTCTATCTTCCTGCCCATCGGCACCTCGACCTACAAGCTGGCCGGCGTGCAAAGCGGCGATCGCCTGGCAACTTTTGTCGGGCCGCTGGGCAAGCCAATGGAGCTGGGACACTTCGGCACGGTGCTGCTGGTCGGCGGCTGCTACGGCATCGGCGGCATCTATCCCATTGCCAGGGCGCTCAAGGACCTTGGCAACCAGGTGTACGTCCTAATCGAGGGTCGCAGCGCCTTCCTGCTCTACTGGCTAGATAGGCTGCGCCAGGTGGCTGACGGCCTGCTGGTAACCACCAAGGATGGCTCAATGGGGATCAAAGAAGGTCAGCCTGGGCTCGTACACGAGCTACTGGCCTCTGGCGAACGCATCGATCGAGTCATTGCTATCGGCTGCACCTTCATGATGTATCAGATCGCAAAGACCACGGAGCCGTTCGGAGTCAAGACGATCGTCAGCCTGAATCCCATCATGATAGATGGCACGGGAATGTGCGGCGCTTGTCGCGTTGTGGTCGGTGGCGAACGAAAGTTCGCCTGCGTCGACGGCCCCGACTTTGATGCCCACGAGGTTGATTGGGACTTGCTGCTGGCACGCCGCAAGGCCTACCTGCTGGCCGAGACCGAGAGCGCGGAGCGATAGAGACGATGCCCAAGAAGGAAATCGTCCCCAGCAAGACGCCGATGCCGGAGCAGGCGCCGGACGAGAGGGTCAGGAATTACGACGAGGTACCCCTTGGTTACACGGCTGAGCAGGCCATGGCTGAGGCCCAGCGCTGCCTGCAGTGCGCCCGGCCCGGTTGCATGCGCGGCTGCCCGGTGGGTATCAACATCCCCGGCTTCTTGCACCTGGTGTCAATCGGCGACTTCCGCGGGGCCATCAACCTTATCAAAGAGACCAACGCCCTGCCAGCGGTCACCGGTCGGGTATGCCCACAGGAGCAACAGTGCGAGGCGGAGTGCGCGCTGGCCAAGCGTTATGAGTCAGTGGCCATCGGGCGACTGGAGCGTTTTGTCGCGGACTGGGAAGCGGCCCAAGGACCGCCTGAGCTGCCGGAGCTTCCCCCTCCGACCGGCAAGAAGGTTGCGGTAATCGGCTCTGGCCCGGCGGGCATCACCGTGGCTGCCGATCTCGTCCGCAAGGGTCACCACGTGACGATCTTCGAGGCGCTGCACGAAGCGGGCGGGGTGCTGGTCTACGGCATACCCGAGTTCCGCCTACCGAAGGCGATTGTCCGACGCGAGATAGAGTACGTCTGCAGCCTTGGTGTGAAGCTGGTGAAGGACTTCGTGGTCGGCGCAACGGCCACGGTGGACGAGCTTCTGGAGGAATTCGATGCTGTCTTTTTGGGCACAGGCGCCGGCCTGCCATGGTTCTTGAACATCCCTGGCGAGAACCTGAACGGCGTCTATTCGGCAAACGAATACCTGACCCGCGCCAATCTCATGAAAGCCTATCGCTTCCCTGAGTACGACACACCGATTGTGCGGGCACGCCGAGTAGCTACGATCGGCGGCGGCAACGTAGCGATGGACGCCGCTCGGACCGCCTTGCGCCTGGGCGCTCTGGAATCGATGATCGTCTATCGCCGCTCGCGTGAGGAGATGCCGGCCAGGGAAGAGGAGATTCACCACGCCTTGCAGGAAGGCGTGAAACTGCACCTGTTGGTGACACCGCTGGCATTCCACGGCAACCGGGACGGCTGGGTGGAGGAGATCGAGTGCTTGCGTAACGAGTTGGGTGAGCCTGATGCCTCGGGGCGCCGGCGTCCGGTGCCGGTGGAAGGCTCCAATTTCCGCATCCCGGTGGATCTGGTGGTCATCGCCATCGGTCAGAGCCCCAACCCGCTTATTCCCAAGACGACGCCGGATCTCGAGACAGCCCGGCAGGGCGCGATCAAAGTCGACCCGAACACCATGAAGACCTCCAAGCGTGGGGTTTTCGCCGGTGGCGACGTGGCAACCGGCGGGGCGACGGTCATCCTGGCCATGGGTCAGGGGAAGATCGCTGCAGCCGCTATCGACGAGTACCTGCGCACTGGCGAGTGGTAGTCAGTCGTTTCGCTAAAGGGGCTCAGTATAGCCGGGACGCCAACCGGCGCTTGAGCACCATGCCGATTGCCTCTCGGGCATCGACCAACACTTCGAGGGGATCCGGCAAGCGATACAGCCGAACGTGCGGAGTCTCCAGGGCCACCGGCTGCGTCTCCAACCACGGCCAGTCAATGGAGCCGCCCGAGGCGCGGCCGACGGTGAAGTAGGCAATCCCTAAACTCGCCAGGTTGCGGAAGAAGTGCGAGCCCTGCGATGGCTCGACTGCCATATCGGCCAGGTCAGTCTCCACGATCACCCGGGCCGCCGAAACATCCGACCAGCGCACCGGAATGCCAAGCCAGGGATCGGAAGTTCCCCACCGGCCAGGGCCGATGAGCACGCAGGCTCGACCCTCGCGTTCCAGGACCTGGTTCAGCGCTGCCACCTGGGCAGCAATCTCAGCCGTCTGCGACCGGTCGAACCGGTCCCGGCTCACGGCCAGGACGTCGTAGATGTCGCCCTGTTGGCCAGCGCCAAGGGCGTGACCAGCCCGCACCAGGACCGCGTCGTCGGGGATTGCCCGCCACTCGGCCTGGAAAGCCGTGAACGGAACCGACTGCGGCCGGACTTGCAGAATCGCCAGGTCACTGGGCCCGCGGCTGGTTGGCACCACGTCCATGGCGAACTCGATCTCGCAAGGTCCGGAGAGGCTCCGCTGCCCCAAAGCCAACAACATCTGGAGGGCTTCGGCCAGCGGGAACACGCCCTGCTTCAGTATCGGCGCGAAGGTGACCAGTCGCACCCCGGCGCGAGCCAGGCCGTCGTATACAGCGTCGTTCTCGACCGAATAGACCGACGCCACCGGCCACAAGGTGCAGTGCCGCTCGGCCTCTTCCAGACCTAGCAGCTCCAGGTTCGCGCCGCTCGTCAGGCCGTCGAAGTCGGGCTGTCGGCTAAGGTCCAGAGCCCAGAACTGGCGTTGGCTGTTCTCCAGGATGTCTGCGGTCACCGAAAGATCGGGCAGCCAGCGCGGATGGGCGGGCGAGAAACGAATCGCCCTTCCGCCCTCGACGATCGTCTTGCCCAAGCCCAGAGCCACGAGTGCTACCCCGTCCTCGGGTCGCATGCTGCGCAACGGGTAGTAGTTGTGTGACGCGGCAACACCGCTGATCACCGGGTAGAAGTAGTGTTCATGGCGACGGCCAACCAGTGGCTGCAGAACCACGGCCATCTTCTCATCCTCGATGCGGCCGGGTGTCTCAGCGCAGTACGCCCGGGCAGATCGCCAGTAGACCGATGCATAGATATGCTGTATCGCGGCACAGAGCTGCTGCAGACGCACATCCAGGTCAGGATCGCTATTCGGCAGAAAATGCGTTGGATATACCCCGGCTGCCGGCAGGTGCGGCGAATCCTCGGCCAGCGAGGAGGAACGCACCGCTAGCGGTTGGTCCACAGTAGCCAGGTAGCCTCGCAGCTGAGTTATGACATCGACCGGCAGTGTGGCCGCACGAAACCTGCGTAAGATGGCCAGGTCATCTGCCTCGGACAAAGCAAAAGCCCACAGATCGTTCTCAGCCATGAAGCGATCGAAGACTTCCGTCCCCAGCACGACTGTCTGCGGCACGACGAACCGCTGGCTGAACGGCAGCCCGTCGCCCAACTGGCCAAGCAGCTGATACATAAACGCCAGGCCGCGGCCTTTGCCGCCAAGCGATCCGCCGCCAATGCGCCAGAAGCCACTGCGCCCATCAAAGCGGGTTGGCTCAAAATCCTCGATCTGGCCGCGACGGCGCTCGCTCTGGACAGTCGCCATCGCCTGTTCCAGGAAGCGCCGCATGTCCTCGGCGCTGGCGAAATCGCTTACCTGCAGCCGTCGCAGGGCCGTCGCCAGCCGAAACTCCGTCCGCGCCATCAGCCAGTTAGAGAAATGGTGCCGACTGCCATGGAACACCAGTCCTTCGGCCGGGATCGTCGCCAGCAAGCGCAGCATGCCGGCCACATCCTTAGCCCGCCCCACCTCCCGTCCATCGGGCAGCCGGAAGACGAAGTCCCCGAAACCGAGCTCCTGCAGCATGAACTCCCGCAGGTCACTCAGCAAGGTCGGCGATCGCTTGTCAATGCGGCTGGCGCGCACCGCCTCGGCCACGCTCGCCGCCCGATCGTCGGACGATTGCACCAAGAGAGGCAGGCCGTCATCCTGGTCGCGTATCCGGAGCAGGAGATCACTGCCAGCCTCGGGGTCGTCGACTCCACCACGCGGAAACTCCAGGTCGGCGATCACGCACAACAGGTTATCGTGCAGCCCCTCGTATACGCTCCAGGCTTCCTCGTAGGTATGTGCTAAGAGCAACTTAGGGCGCAGGCGTCGACGCAGCAGACGCTGAGCGAAGCTGGCCTGCTCGTCAATCAGACTGGATGTCTGACGCATGATCTCGCCCAGCAACAAGGGCAGATAGGCCGAGTAGAAGGGCACGCTGTCCTCGACCAAAAGAATGGAACGCACACCTCCAGCTTGAGCGTCGGCCTCGACGTTCAGCCAATCCTCCGCCAGCTTGATCATGGCCAGGAACAGCCGGGCATCGCCCCGCCATAAGAACCGCCGGTCGACATGCGGAATGCCAGTCGGCCCATCGCCCACGGCTCTCAACGCCCGGCCGTTGTACGCGACCACATACACCGGCACGCCCGGCTGTTTCGCCTTGGCAGTGGCAGCGAAAGCGCTTGGCAGCATCTCCGCGGGTTGCGGCAGTGCAATCAACAGATCGTAGGGCCGCGACTCGAGCTCAGCCAGAGCCTGGGCGGGCGTCGAGACGCGGCGGATCGTCGGCGGTCCCGTCAGGTCGAAGTGCTCGTAGGTGCCGATGATCAGCTCAGCAAGATGCTGACCTTCAGACAAGACGTAGGCATCAAACAGGCTGGCGACAAGTAAGATGTCGTGGACCCGATGTGACTGCAGGAGTTCCAGGCGCGCTGAAGCCGCCTCGTGCGCCTCAAACACCGCGCCCAGGTCCAGCTCGGCCGCCTCGTTCACAGGCCCGTCTGTTGCCATTGCCACCTTCGCCGGCGATTATCCGCGCGCCAACCAGAACTCGAACGTAATCGTCGGCGGCGGCGGTGTCAACTCGCCGGGCCGCCTGGCGGCCCACTCACTACGGGCCGCCGCGGGCAGCGAAAGCATGGAACCGGCCAGGGCTGGCCAGAGCCCTCTGGTCAGGGCGAAAAAGAGCCGGGGGCACCGGCCGGCGCCCCCGACTCTGCCGCTCAGACTTCTACACCACTCCCTGGTCGAGCATGGCGTCGGCCACCTTGACGAAGCCGGCAATGTTGGCGCCCATCAGCAAGTTGTGCGGCTGGCCGTATTCATCGGCCGCTTGCGCGCACTGGGCATGTATGCCGACCATGATGCGGTCCAGTTCGGCATTGACCTGCTCGCGGCTCCAGCTCTCAAAGGCCGCATTCTGTGTCATCTCCAGACCCGAGGTGGCCACTCCGCCGGCGTTGGCCGCCTTGGCAGGTCCGAATGCGACCCGGGCCCCCAGGAATACCTCGATCGCCTCGGGCGTGCACGGCATGTTCGCCCCTTCGGAAACGGCGATGCAGCCGTTCTTCACCAGGGTTCGAGCATCCTCGCCATCGATCTCGTTTTGGGTGGCGGAGGGCAGCGCGATCTGGCAGGGCACCGACCACGGCCGGGCCGACTCATGATATGTTGAGCGCGGGAAGCGGCTCACATACTCGGCTATACGCCCGCGACGATTGTTCTTGAGGTCCTTCACCCAAGCGAGCTTCTCGCGGTCGATACCATCGGGGTCATAGATGAACCCGTTAGAGTCCGAAAGCGTCACCACCTTGCCGCCATAGTCCAGAATCTTCTCGACGCAATATTGGGCGACATTGCCAGCTCCGGAAACGGTGCACACTTTTCCTTCGATCGTGTCGCCGCGCGCCTTGAGCATCTCCCGCAAGAAGTAGACCTGGCCGTAGCCGGTAGCCTCGGGCCGGATGAGGGAACCGCCCCAATTGAGGCCCTTGCCTGTGAGGACACCCTCAAAGCTCCGGGTAATGCGCTTCCATTGCCCAAAGAGATAGCCGATCTCTCGACCGCCAACACCAATATCGCCGGCGGGCACATCGATATTCGCTCCAATGTGCCGATACAGCTCCGTCATAAATGACTGGCAGAAGTGCATGACCTCGTTGTCTGACTTGCCTTTGGGATCAAAGTCGCTTCCGCCCTTGCCGCCACCCATCGGTCGCGTGGTTAAAGCGTTCTTGAAGATCTGCTCGAATCCCAAAAACTTGATGATTGATAGATTCACGCTCGGATGGAAGCGAATTCCGCCCTTGTACGGACCGATGGCATTGTTGAACTCGACGCGCATGCCACGGTTGACCTGCACTCGTCCCTGGTCATCCACCCACGCCACTCGAAACATGATCACCCGATCTGGCTCAACCAGCCTCTCCAGGATGCGTGCCTCCTGGTATTGGGGGTTGCGCTCCAGAACCGGCGCCAGCGTCGAGAGGACCTCCCACACCGCCTGGTGGAACTCCGGTTGCCCAGGGTCCCGTCGCTTTACCAGTTCGAACACATCCTCGATGTAACCCACTGCCTTGATTCTCCTTTCGAACAAAGACTCTATTCCGGGCCGGAACCCGCCACGGGACAGTTTCGCAGCCCGCCAAAAGAAATACGTAGTGCCAGCTCGGCCCCGGCGCTGCCCTTACTCCGCCCGGCCGGCACACCAGACCCGGGCGGCCACTTGGTGCTTGCCCAGGCGGAACAGGCCCGGGCGGGCGATTATCACTCCGTGGAGGCCAACTTGGCAAGCTCAACCGCAAGGGCCGGATCAAGACGGGCTGCCGTTTCCAGGCTCAGTAAGCGCCGGACTTCCTCGTGAGCCCGCTCGTAGGCCGTCCTTGCGCCCTCCGCAACCCAGGCGTCACTGACCAACCGGTCGATGACGCGACCGGGGCGGTAGAACTCCTGGCGAAACCACTGTCGGGTATGGTCAAGGTGGAGGAACTGTTCACTCGCGACGCCTTGCTGTATCACCTCGGCGACCGCTTCAAGGTCGCGCCGCTCGATGCCCGCCAGGCAACGTAGAGCCATGGCACAGGCTTCGTGATCTAGCACCAGCTTCTCCAGGCTCTGGGCGCTCTCGAAGTCCAGCATGCCCGCTCCCGAAACAACGTTGATGCCCGCCAGAGCAGCGAGTAGCGCTCCCAGACCTGACTCCAGCCCCGCCTGGTAGTCGACAACCTTGGCGTCTGACAGGCCCATGTAAGCGTGAGTGGGCAGGCCGAAATGCTTGCCAATCTGGGCGTATGCGCCGTCAAGCATCATCGTCTCGATTGCGCCCATGGGCGTAGTGCCCCAGCGCATGTCAAATGCCGACGGCGAGCCACCGTATATGATCGGCGCACCAGGTCCGGTCAGCTGATGAATTACCACTCCAGAGAGGTTCTCGGCGGTGTGCTGCGCCAGGGCGCCGGCTAGCGTCACCGGCGCCGTGGCTCCGGTGAGCGGCATGGAGACCAGCTCAGCCGGGATACCATGCTCGGCGCAGCCCATGAGCACTGAACAGGTCAGCGCGCTCCACTTCAGCGGCGGCGAGGGACAGCAGTCGAAGATGGCCAGCGGCCGTTGTCGCAACGCCTCCTTACTGCCCCGGACCAGGACCAGCATCTGCCGCATGACCTCGAAGGACGCTTCAGCGAAGGTCCCGGTCACCACGGGCTTCTGGCAGTACTCCAGGGCTATTCGCAGCCGTGTTCGGTCCGCCACAGCAATGGGCACATCTTCAGGCACCACGCTGGTCGACTGGAGCGCCATGGCCGGCAATTGCTCAGCCAGTCGAGCGAAGGCCACGCAATCGCTGGTGAGCGCCGGCCGGAGCTGTCGTGCCTCATAGTCGTAGACCCGTATGGCCGCCGAGCCGGGGTCGAAGTGCACGTTGTCGCCGCCGATCGTGAGCGCTCGTTCGCCGGCCCGATCATAGAGGCGGACCTGGTCGGGTGCCCCGGCCAGCGCGTGCTTGACCAGCTCCGGACCAATGAGCACCCGCCCTTCAGCACTGAGCCTGGCTCCGGCGTCGAGCAAGCGATCCACGGCTGGCCGATACTCGACAAAGACGCCCACCTCACGCAGGACGCGCAGGGCCTGATCCACGACCTCGCTAACGAATCCTTCATCCAGAAACGACACTCGGGGGCGCAGAGCGCTAGCCATCAAAACCACCTCTCGCGAGCAGAGCTTGCCACACCGATTCATTCACGGCGGCTGGCCGGCCCAATGGCAAGTCGCGGTACGGGCAGTCCGGAAGGCCGCAGATCGAGCAGCGTCGGGCCGCCTCTGCTTGCGCCGCCCGGCGCCTAGCTTCCCCATCCGACGCAGAATGCCCGGCCAGCCGGTCACGCGCGGGTGGGACCTCCCGACCACTGCCGCGCCCCACCTGGTCCCCACCACCAGGGTCCGCCGCCAGCTCCCCCGGCTGGTAGCTCGCCAGGGGTACCACAAACGAGACTGATTTCCGCGGCACCATCATCAAGCGATCCGTCAAGGTGACGCCGATCTCGGCCGGCTGGAGCGCGGCGAAGATCGCCGCCTGGTCAGCCAGCTTGAAGCCACCGTAGCCCGGACTGGCACGCCGTCGGGGCACCAGATCCGTCGCTGCGGCCAGAGCGCAGATCAGGCCGTTCAGACGGTCAGCCACGGCCTCGGCCGCCGCCGAGCCAACGGCATCCAGGATGCACGACCGACCGACCTCGCCACGCTGAGCCAGCTCGGCTGTCCGCTCTTCGAGAACTGGCCCAATGGTACCCACAGCCAACACCAGCGGGCCGGTATGGGTCAGGCTGGATGCACCAGGCAGACCCTGGTGACTGAAGCCCAGAACTCCCCTGGGCGCCACTAACTCCGCGGCTGTCTCGAGGGCATCAGTGATGGCCACCTCGAGTGCCGGACGTGGTTGCCGCCTGGCCTTGCGACCGGCCAGCAGTCGCAGGACCATCTCGCGGGGAATGGCGAGATCCTCCAGCCTAACCAGCTGCCGATGCACGCTCATCGGGGTCGCCTGCCTGCGGCAGCCGCTGGCGGCCCCAGCCTGCCGCCAGGCCCACAGCCGGCCGCGGAAGGTACTCGCAGGTTCACAGGCCAAACAGCTTCCGCCGCAAGGCGGCAACGTGTTCGCCCCCCGTGCCACAGCAACCGCCGACGATACGCGCCCCAAGCTCCACGCACCGGGCAACGTCGGCAGCAAAGGACAGCGGATCTTGCCGATAGACTGGGCGTCCGTCGACCAATTCCGGCAGGCCGGCATTTGGCTTGACAATCACCGGCGCGCTGCCACTGCCCTCCAGAAGCTCGGGGACCAGATCCCACATGTCAGCAGCGCCGAGCGAACAGTTCGCCCCCACCGCCGTGGCTCCCGCCTGCACGAGGGTCTGCATCGCTTCTCGCGGCCCGTTGCCCATGAGCGTGAAATGGCCGCGCTTGCGGCGCTCGAAGGTTAGACAAACCGTCACCGGCAAGCCCGTGCCGAGTGCTGCCTCCAGGGCGCAGCGGGCCTCCGCCAGATCCATCATCGTCTCGATGCTCAGGTAGTCGACGCCGGACGCGGCCAGAACCTCGGCCTGGCGGGCAAACGAATCGGCCAGTTCTGCCAGACTGACGTCCCCCAGGGGTGCGATGAGCCGGCCCGAAGGTCCTATGTTCCCGGCCACTAACCTGTCGGTGCCAGCTGCCTGGCGGGCTAGCTCGGCCGCTGCGCGGTTCACTTCGACCATGCGGTCCGCCAGGCCATGTCGCGCCAGGGCGAGTGGACTGGCGCCAAAGGTGTTCGTCTGGACGGCGTCGCTGCCGGCGGCAACGTAGGATTGGTGCACCGCCAGCACGGCCTCGGGGCGCTCCAGGTTCCACAGCTCGGGGCAAGCGCCTGCCGCCAGCCCAAGCTCGACCAGCGCTGTACCCATCGCTCCATCGAGTAACACCACCCGCTTCTCAGCAAGCGCAGCCAACGCCGGGCGCGAATCACCAGAATCTGCCTGGGGCTTAGTTGCCATGGCTTGCGAACTCACCTGTGGCTGCTCGTCAGGTTCGCCTGCTGTGAGCTCTGCGCCCTCGCGTTCATCGCGACAACAGCCGCTGCGCCTCGGCCACAGCGTCAACGGCATTGGCGGCGAAACCGTCGGCGCCGATCGAATCGGCGTAGCGCCGCGTTACCGGCGCCCCGCCGACCATCACAGCCACCCCCGGCCGCAGGCCGCGCTCATCACACAGCCGCACCACCTCAGCCTGGCCAGGCATAGTGGTCGTCAGCAACGCGGACAGACCGATCAGCTGCGCCCGCTCCCGTTGGGCGACCTCGACAAAGTCGATGAGCGGCACGTCACGCCCCAGGTCAATGACCTCGAAGCCGTTGGCCTCTAAGAACGTGGCCACCAGCGTCTTGCCGATGTCGTGGATGTCCCCGTGGACGGTGCCGATGACTATCCGGCCGCTGCTGCGGGCCCGCTCACCGCGCCGCAGTAGCTCGGGCCGCAGGACAGCCATGGCCGCCTTTAGCGCCTCGGCGCTCTGCATGAGCTCGGGCAGGAAGTACTCCCCCTCCTCCCACAGCCGCCCGACTTCCTCGATGCCAGCCACGAACCCCTGGTCGATGCACAAACCCGGATCCAGACCGGCATCGATGGCGGCCTGGGCCAGGTTCTGGGCAGCCTCCGCATCGCCGTCGATAACCGCCTGCCGCTGTTGGCACAGCCAGTCAGCCGAATCCGCCATTGTCCAAACTCCTCAGCACTCGGGAAATCGCCCCGAGATTGGGCGATGCCACAGATTGCCCCGCCACTATTGCCGAAGGCAAGGACAGCCCCCCTCCGGGGCCCCGGGAGGCGATTCCTGCCCCGTCAAATGCCCTGGCGGCAATGAGGAAAGCTCGGCGCTTTCCGCTCGCTCCCTCGACCGCTGCCCTGCCAGCCACTGTGTCAACCGCTGCCGATGGCGATCCTCCAGTTTGGCCAGGGCACGTTTCGATTTCAACAGCTCTCGAGCCGCTTCGAAGCTCATACCCCGCTCACGCATCAGGTAGCCGGCAAGCAGCGTCGCCGAGCGGCCACGTCCTTTGGCGCAATGAACCAAGACCACGCGGCCTGCAGTGAGCTGCTCGGCCAGCCAGTTCACGGCCGCGGTAATTACCGCGTCATCGGGGACCGCGATATCCGGCACCCGGAACCTGACGTGGGCGATTCCGTAGCGATCGTAGAACGCCGTTTCGTCGGGTCGCTCGGCGCGGACGTCCAGCACCGCCGTGATGCCTTGCACCCGCAAGAACTCGTAATCGCGGCCATAGGTTGGAGCCCCACCGAGCCAGATGCCCGGCTCGATCTCGGTGAACCAATCATGACCCTGAAGCCGCTCGTAGACGAAGCGGATTAGGGGGTACAGCTTATCGAACAACCGATGAAACAGCGACAGACCGTCCGCGTCGGCTTCGTCGAGCGGCAAGCGAGACTCCCCCGGGTTCCCCAGCAGCAGCGCGTCAACCCGAGGCTGGTCTTCGACGGCCCCAGTTTGGCGCCGCGACATGAACAATCGCCCTCTGGCCACTTCACTCCTTCCGAGTCCAGCAATTGTACTAGCACCGGCCATTGGACACACGGCCTACGACGCGGCGGCTCGCCCAGCACCGAAGCCAGGCAACTCGAACCACGCGTGGTCAGGACTCCCGGGGTCGACCAAGACGCGGAGGGATGCCGGCACCGAGGTAGCCCGGCAAATTGGAGAAACGGCATCGCCGGCTACAATACGTACACCTCGACTAACTATGACGCCGGCATCCGGCGTGGGCCCTACCACGCTGAAGGACTGAATCATGAGAAACGCACAGGTCTCTCTCCGCGTCGGTGACGCTTGCCATGGCTACGTTGTGCGACGGTTTGCCGATCTACCACTGCTGCACGGCACCTTCGTCGAACTGGTGCATGAGGGCACGGGCGCTCGCCATCTGCACATCAGCCGGCCCGACGACAACAACGTCTTTGCCGTTTCCTTCCCGACCATACCGCGGGACTCTACCGGTGTGGCCCACATCCTCGAGCACATTGTGCTCTCCGGCTCGCGACGCTTCCCGGTGCGCGACCCGTTCTTCGCCATGCTGCCACGTTCTCTGGCGACATTCATGAACGCCATGACGTCCGACGTCTGGACGACCTATCCGTTCGCCACGCGGAATGCAAAGGACTTCTACAATCTGCTGGATGTATACCTGGATGCCTGCTTCTTCCCCAACCTGGACGAGTTCTCATTCCTGCAAGAGGGTCATCGGCTGGAATTCGCCCAGCCAGGAGATCCCAGCAGCCCTTTGCGCTTCAAGGGCGTTGTCTACAACGAAATGAAAGGCGCAATGGCCACTGCCCCCAGTCGGATGGAGCATGCAATCGGGCAAGCCTTGTTTCCTGATCTACCGTACGCATTTAACAGTGGCGGGGATCCTCGGGAAATTCCTAATCTGACCAGTGAAGCCTTGCGACGATTTCATGCTGATCACTACCATCCTTCCAATGCCTATTTCTATACCTACGGCGACCTGCCCATCGAAGAGACCCTGGCACGGATCGAGTCCACCGTCCTTCGGCGCTTTGACCGTAGAGAAGTGGATACCTCGATCCCAGATCAACCGAGTTTCGATGCGCCGCGCGTTTTCGAGGCATCTTATCCGCTAGCCAGCATTGAGAACGACGGCCAGAAGAGCCAGGTCTTGGTTGCCTGGCGGACCGTGCATTCCGCGGACAGCTTCCTGACTCTGGCGTTCGAGGTGCTCGAGGATGTCCTCTTGGGCAGCGAGGCGGCGCCGCTGCGGCGGGAATTGATCGAGTCCCGGCTTGGCAAAGCGCTGGCAGATGGCACAGGGTTGGATACCGGGCCCCGTGAAGCCGTCTTCGCCGCCGGCCTCAAGGACATCGCCGCGGCCGATGCGCCGCTGGTTGAGGAACTGATCCTCGACGTGCTCCGTCGGCTGGCGGTCGAGGGGCTTGACCCCGACCTGGTGGACGGTGCGATGCACGGAGTGGAGATCGCCAGCCGCGAGGTCAGCAATGCCGGCGCACCATACGGACTAAAACTGCTCTTCCACATCGCGGCTGCCTATCTCTACGGCGGGGACCCAAAGCGCGCCTTACTCCTGGAGGAGGATCTGGCACAGCTCGCGGCAGAGCGCAGCAGAGGCCGATTCTTCGAGTCGCTGATCGAGCGTTACCTGCTCGACAATCCACACCGGGTGCGGATCCTGTTGTCGCCGGACGAGGGTCTCACGGCCCGTGAAGAAGCCGAAGAGGCGCAGCGGGCGGCTGCGGTGCGGCAACGCCTCAGTGGGGAGGAGGTGGGGCAGATCATCGCCACTGCTGAGGAGCTTGAGTCGCGGCAGCGATCGCCGGGCGACGTCTCCTGCCTGCCCACTCTGACTTTGGCCGACATTCCGGTGGAATACGAAGATATCCCAAATGAGACCCGCTCGATCGACACTGGTGTGCTGGGACTGTTTCCTCAACCCACTAACGGCCTGACCTACGTCGACATCGAGTTTGACGTCGCGAGTCTCTCGGTCGACGAGCTCGAGCTTCTGCCGGTACTCGCTTACATGCTGCCTCGACTTGGGGCCGGACGCTACGACCACATCGAGATGGCGGCCCGAATCAGCCGCTTCACGGGCGGCATTCGGGCTGCCGCAGGCTTGCGGACCTCGCCTAACCAGCTCGGCTCCCAGAAACGAGGCTTCAGCGTGCGCGGCTCAGCCCTGTTCCGCAACCACGGGGCTCTGGTTGACATCCTGTTCGACCTGGTGACTGGGCTGCGGTTCGACGCCGACCACCTTGCCGATTTGCTCGGCCAGTACCGGGCAGGTCTCGAATCGCGCATCGTTTCGGCCGGCCACCTATACAGCATTGCCCTGGCCGACGCCCAGCTCAGTCCCGAGGGTCGATTGCGCGAACGCTTGAGCGGCCTCAGCCAGGTGGCGGTCGCTCGACGTCTGACCAGTCATCCTCCGGAGCAACTCAGCGCCACTGTGGAGCAGCTAGTCGGCCTGCGCGACCGGGTCTTCCGTCGTGGGCAGGTCAACGTGTGCATTACGAGCGAAGAAGGCCAGTTGGCCGCGCTGGAGGACGCGCTCCGTGGCCTGGTGCACGCCTTGCCGGGGGAAGCGGCCGATCAGGGGCATGCTTCCGAGGGTGCGAATGCTGAGGACCGGCAGCCTGCCGGCGGCCCTCGCCCGGTGGCGCGAACAACCGCGGTACCAGTGGCTTACGTGGCCAAGGTATTCCGGACGGTGCCCTTCACTCATCCCGACGCGCCCGTGCTCGCCGTGCTCGGCAACTACTTACGCGCCACGCATATTCATCGCGAAGTGCGCGAAAAGGGTGGCGCCTACGGGGGCCAATCGATGGCCCGGGCAGAGAATGGCCTGTTCATTTTCATGTCCTATCGCGATCCTCACGTCGTGCCGACACTGCGGGCCTTCGACGGGGCCGTTGAGTTCGCTCTCCGAACGAAGGCGGGCGAACGCGAACTGACCGAAGCCATAATTGAGTCGGCTGGCGACGTGGATCCGCTTCTGTCCCCAGACACTAAGGGTCGCGAGCGCTTCTTCTCCGACCTGGCGGGATACACTTTGGAGCGCCGGACAGCCTTCCGTCGAGCTCTCTTGGGGGTGCGTGCGGAGGATCTGGCCAGCGTGGCGGAGAGGTATCTAAGGGATGGCAGCGCAGTGGCAGTCATCGGTGGCGAGGAGCTGATCGCCAGCGCCAACACCGAGCTCGGTGGCGCCTTCGAAGTGGCCCCTGTCTAGCGCCCCCAGCGCCGAATGCGGGGAACAGGGCAAAACCAGTCTGCACCGCGGCCAGCGCTCCCGGCGCCGTGCCGCCCGTGCTCTGGACGCACAAAGCCGGCCCGCACCGGGGCTAGCGGGTAGCTTCGACCAACACTTATGCCTCGCAGGCCGTCGCGTCTGGTAGAAGCGACGCCTCCGGGTCGGCCGGCGGATCTAGCTGCCGCTGAAGGTGTCGCAGGCGGCCGGGTCGCCGGTTTCCAGACCGCGCCGGAACCACTCGACGCGCTGGGCGGATGTGCCGTGGGTGAAGGAGTCCGGCACAACATAGCCCTGCGCTCGCTTTTGCAGCCGGTCGTCCCCGACGGCAGCTGCGGCACCAATGCCTTCCTCGATGTCTTCCCGGTCCAGAATCAAGTCCTGGCGTGCTGCTCGACTAGCCCACACGCCGGCGTAGCAGTCGGCCTGCAACTCGAGCCGCACCAGCAGGCGATTAGCCGAGGTGCGGTCCATGCGCCGTCGCGCCGCCTCTACCTGGTCCAGAGTGCCGGTTAGGTTCTGCACGTGATGCCCGATCTCGTGGGCAATCACGTATGCCTGCGCGAAGTCGCCAGGGGCACCAAACCGCGTCTCCAGGTCATGGAAGAAATCTAGGTCCAGATAGACCTTGCGGTCACCTGGGCAGTAGAAGGGTCCTACACTGGCCGTCGCCGCGCCGCAGGCCGATTCCACCCCGCCGGTGAACAACACCAGATGTGGCTCTGCGTACTCCCTGCCCTGCTCGTCGAAAACCGCCTGCCAGGTCACCTCCGTGTCGCCTAGCACGAGTGACACGTGGTCCTTCAGCCGTTCTTGCTCCTCAGATGAGAGCGCTGACTGCTGGGCCATTGGCCCGGTGCTGATCTGGGTGCCCTGGAGCAACTGGCTTGGATCCACGCCCATCACCATGGCAGCGACGATCACGATGAGAAGCCCGATGCCGCCGATCCCCGCACCGGCCGCCCCGCCGGGAATGGCGCTCGACCGCCGATCCTCGATGTTCTGACTACGACGCTCACGACGCCAACGCATTACCGTTACCTCCTTCTGCGGCCCGGGCAGACTGCCGCCAAGACAAACGGCCTCGCCAACAGCACGCCCACGGAGACGGCGAGGCCCGCACCAGACGACGTTCTTCAATTCTAGCGCTTCGGCAAACTTGCGCCCAGACCGGCAGGGCGCTCAGGCCTCTCCGCGGGCCGCCGCCCAGAGTTGCTCACCGTCGACCGGAATCCACCCAGACCTATTGGCCAGAGATAACGGAGACAGCAACTCAAACCAACTAAAAGGGCTGAAAGTCTCGCAGTGCCGAATAAACCTCGATCTCACTTGTGCGGCACATGACTAGCCAGGCAGCAACTTGACGCACCGCCATGGGCTCAAGAGTCAGAGGTAGGCTCATTCCCAGGTGTTGGCCCTCGGAGGCCATATCCTCGATGCAAGCTGTTGAGGTGTGTTCCGCGGGAACCAGGAGCGCGGCCTCGCCGGTCGCTGGATCGGCCACCGCCGCCCAGGAATCCGACCGCATGTCACGCGCGTAGGCGCCGCCACACTCCACCTCATGGCGGTTTGCCTTCAGCCAGTGCCCTTCGCTGACGCCATTGGCTCCCGAAGCTAGCCAGCAACCCAGCGTGGGTTCCGGCTCGACTCGCAGCCGCGCCGTCGTCCGGTTGATCCAACGGGTGAGAACGAGCAGGACCTGGGCCCCGGGGATGGTCAGGTAGTCGACCTCAATGCGCAACCATTTTCTGTCCCGATGCTGGAGCTCGCAGACCACCCCCACACCGCGCCAGACCTGACCTGTTCGGTCGGGCCGTTCGACGGGACCACCGGCGAACGACTCGCGAGTCAGGTGGTCGGCGCCTATCCAGCCGAGCGCCGGATGAATCCCCCCGAGCCATCGACCGCTCCAGACATACGGCCGCGCCGTTGGATAGGCAGAGCGGAGGCGCTCGCGGCCGTTCCACTCCAGGCTCGTCACCGCGCCGCCAAACGCTGGCGCCGCGCGAAAGATGAGAGAACCATTGCTAACCCGCAACACGCCCGACTCATCCTCCACGTCCACCTGGCCGGGCGCGCCCAACCTCAAGACGGGCAGCTCGAAGCTCGTCGGCCGACCGTCGAAGATCGCCCGGGCCCGCAAGACGAGGGCAAAGGGACCTGGTGGCGCCTGAAACCGGAGCTCCGCGAGGTACGGGCGCTGGCGATCGATCTCCGGCAAGGCTATGTGCGCCGGGCTGAGAGCAACATTCTCGCCAGGAGCTGGCGTCGCCGAGAGCGGCGGAGCGCCCAGGCTGGCCGGCTGCGGCGGCCCTCCGGCAAGGTGCGCCGCCGGAGCGCTCATTAGCAGATCAACCGATCCGCTGACCGGGGTTCGGCGCAGGTTGGTCACGCTGAGCCGCAGGCAGTCCTCACCCGGCGCCAGCAATGCTGGATAGGGTTCGGTGCGAATCTCGAACACCCGTCTGGGGGTGGGTGGCTCCAGTTCCTGGGAGTCGTCCGCCGGCGCGACGCGCTTCCACCAGTCGCGGACGTACTGCCACGATCCAGGACCAGCAACAATCCAAAGGGGTGGACTGGTGACCGATCCGGCGGCTGAGATCGTCCCCAGGTCATGGATCAACGCCGGGAAGAGCCCTTCCCAACCCGGTCGGTCTTCGTTGGCTCCTGGAAACACCTGTCCCACGACGGTGCCGTTCTCTTCGCTGGCGCACCATGCTTCGGCCAGATGGCCGCCGACGGGCAGCAGGTCTTCAGCACCACTCGGGAAATGTCCCCAACCATGAAAAGGCTCTCGAACCAGACCCTCGACCAGCGGATACACGACGTGTCCGCGTAGAGCGCTCTCTATTCCCAGGCGTAGCGACAGCGAACGAGGCTCGGCCCCGCAATTGACCAGGCGGTGAGCCAGTCGGAGTGCCGACCCGCCATCAAAGGACAGTCGTCGCTCGAAGGCCAGACCCTCCAGCTCGAGCTCCCGCCGAGAGAGAACGAGCGTGGGACCGGCAGCGCCGGACTCGACCCGGGCGCTATGTGGCGCCGGACGGAGCTGGTAGCCCGAAAAGGGCGGGCCGATCTCGGCCGGTCCCACGGTGGCCAGCAGGCGTTCGGTCGTCGCCTCGAAGATGCGCACCATGCCTCCGCGGAGATCGGCCTCGACGCGCAGGAGGGCGTTTTCAAGCGTCGCGCGCTCGCTGTGGGCATCAATGCTGGCCACAGCCTCGCCACTGGCCATCGCCCGAAGCGGCACGTCTCGGACCACCTGCAGGTCGTGAGCCATGAAGCGCAGCCTGGCAACGTGGACCCCTGGCTGGGTGGGCCGGACGGTAAAGCGGCTCATGGCCCATGACCGCGCCGGCAACTCGAGCTGAGCCGTTGAAGATGGGCATTCCAGCTCCGCTCCCGCCGTCAAGAGCACCGTCCCCCGCAGTGGCCGGTCAAGACGGCTCCGGAGAGTGAACCGAACCTCGCTCAGCCGACCGACTGCCAGACCATGTGCCGCGACGGTCACCTCCACTGGTTCCACGATGGGGACTCCGGTCTCTAACACCACCAGCTGGTCGTCTATTCGCACCTGGCTCCGCACCCGACGCCGCCGATCCCCTGGTCGGTCAGGCCGGGCGGAGCGGCTGACCCTCAACTCGCGGCGTACCGTGGTCTCGCCGACAACCGTCAGCGGCTGGTGAAGGTCGAGATCCAGATCCGCATCTCCGTGCGCCGAGAGGCACACGTCCAGCTTCCGACCCGGAGGCGCCGCTACCGTCCATTCGACAGGGCACACCTCCCCAGCCGCCACTTCCTCGACCGGGATCGAGCAACCCACTAGGTAATCCGGTGTCTCAAAGGCGGTGATGGCCTCCGCCGTGCGGTCAATCCACACGTTGAGGAATTCCTCCCCCTTGCGGAAGCGATACTCGTAGACCGGCATGCCACGCCAGCGGCGGTCATCCGGCGCTAGATCGACCTCCCGTTCGTGGCAGCTGTACCAGTCGACACCGGCAAAGAATGACCGGCCGAAGGGCGCGGTGAGAATCGCCGGAATGAAGTTCTGCATGTGGACGTCGCTGTCCGGCTGCCATTGGAAGCCAGTGCGTTTGTACAGCGGCACCGCCTTGGTGTTGCCTGACCAGGTGTGCAAGGACAGCTGGCGCAAGCCAAGTTCGGTAGCGCGACGAACCATTTCCAGCAACAACATCTTGCCGAGGCCACGGCCATGGTGTGCCAGACGCACGCCCAGCAGGCGCACATACGCCCGATCCGGGTCGCCCGGGAGAGGCAAGAGGTCACAAAAGCCGACGAACTCGCCCTGGTACTCGACGGCACAGATGGCCAACCGGCGGGTACGTTCCAGCTGAGCACGCACGCTTTCGGCGGTGTCTGGTTTGCCGCGATTGAACCCGCCCGGCCAGGCGCTATCGAAGTCGTTGAACATGTCCGCCAGGCGTTGAGCGGCAAGGGGGTCGCAGGGATCAACGTCCACAAGGCGATAGGCCGACGTCTCGCTCAACATGGCCGGCACTTGAGCTGTTGGCCGATAGCCCGATAGCCTCCGCATAGCACGAATGTCTCCAACGCCTGGGCATCTATCGCGCCCGTGGCCGTGACCAGGGCGGGCTCGGCCTTCACGTCGATCACCTGGCCCACGAACAAGGTGTGGGAACCGAGGTCGATCGCCTGACGGACGCGGCACTCCATGATCACCGGACACTCGGCGATTAGCGGCGCATCCACCAGCTCGCTCGGCTGAGCTGTGAGCCCGGTGGCGGCAAACTTGTCGCTGTCGCGGCCTGATTGCGAGCCAAACACCTCGGTCGCTGCGACCTGTTCAACTGAAGGCACGTTCACCGTGAAGGCGCCATGCTCCGCAATGCCGTGGTGACTGTAGCGTTCCGGCCGCACCGCGACCGCCACACAAGGCGGCTCAGAGCAGCAGACTCCCGCCCACGACGCGGCCATAGCGTTTGGACGACCTGATCGGTCATAGGAGCCGATCAACCACACCGGCGCCGGCAGGGCTAGCGCCTGGGGACCTACTGACACCTTCATGGCACGCTCCTCCGTGGCAGCGCAGACCGGCCCTCTGACTGCCGACAGTAGTCGGCGGCCGCTCTCGCCCGGCCGCAACAGTTCACCAGAAGAGAATAGCAGACGGGAACCTCGAGTGGGCCGGGCGGGGCAGGGCCTTGAACCGACCGTAGCCCTCTGCGCAGCACTCGACGTCGAACAGGCCTCCTTGCCGCAGCAGCCGCCACCGCTCATACTTGCCGTGGTGTCCGCTGTAGAGTCGCACGGCCAGCCCGCCGCCTTCGATGTCGGTTCGCAGCAGCCAGGCCCGGGGTACTCCTGGACAAGGGCCATTTTGCACCTGGACCTGGACGCCTTCTTCGTCGGCGTCCACCTGCTCGACCATCTCGAAGACCGGGGCCGCCCGGTGGCCGTGGGCGGCAGCGCCTCGAGTCGGGGGGTGATCTCTTCGGCCTCCTATGAGGCGCGCCGCTTTGGCGTTCGGTCGGGTATGCCAACTCGTCACGCATTTCGGCTATGCCCCCAGCTCAAGGTTGTCCCGCCACACTGGGAGCGCATTCACGCCTCGTCCGGCCAGGTCATGGCCATCCTGGCTCGCTGCGGACCCACTGAGCCCACCAGCGTCGATGAGGCGTACGTGGATCTATCGGCCGCCAGCGACCCGACGACGCTCGCCGCCCAGATCCGTGACCAGGTCGTGGCCGAGACCGGCCTGAGCGCCTCGGTCGGGCTTGCGGCGTGCAGGCTGGTAGCCAAAGTAGCTTCCGATCAGGGCAAGCCGGGTGGCTGTGTCGTGGTGCCGCCGGGCACCGAGGCCGCCTTTCTCGCTCCGCTGAACATCAGGGTGATACCGGGCATTGGGCCCCGCACCACCCAGCGGCTCAATGCATTGGGCATACACACCTGTGCCGACCTGGCCCTGGCCGATCCGGAAGTGCTGGCCCGTCAACTGGGTCCCCATGCCGCCAGCCTGCCGGCCAGAGCACAAGGCCACGACAGTCGGCCCGTTCGCCCGGAGCGCGGTCCACCGAAATCGCTTAGCGGCGAGATCACTTTCGACCGCGACGTGGCTGACCGCGAGCGCCTGCTGGCAGCTGTCACCGCCCTGAGCGCCCGGGTCGGCCGTAGGCTGCGACGGCAGGCGATGGTCGCTCAGACCGTGTATGTGAAGTTCCGCTGGGCCGACTTCACCACCTTCAGCCGGCAGCGCTCGTTGCCTGTACCGTGCGACGACGACGCGTCGCTGGCTGCGGCCGCAACGGCTATCTGGCTAGCCCACTGGCCTCCCGGCCAGAAGGTCAGACTGGTTGGTGTCGGCGTCTCAGGCCTGGAGCCGGCGGGCCCGCGACAGCTCAGCCTGGACATGGCGTGAGTCGGGCGCCCAAACCCAAATGGCCCGCGCTACCAGGTCTCCGACGCGGACGACCGGTTCGCCATAGCCCAGCCAGACTCCCGGCGAGCAGCAACCGGCGCTGGAACCCGACCCGGCGCGACCGCCTCCCTTGCCGCACCGGCGGGGCAGGCTATACTCTTCTCCACGGGGAGTGCGCCGGCGTTCCCGGATCTGGAACGACCCGGCGGGCTCCTCTGGACTGGAGGCCGCACATGAGCAGCCAATGCCGGGCCGCGGTCGGCATCGTGGTGGTGATGCTGGTGCTGGCCGCAAACCCGTATGGCACAACCCGCTGGCCGCGCCATCGCCAGGCAGACGCTCAGCCAGCCACGGGCTGCATGTGGCGCGAGCTGCCGGTTCAGATCCCTGCGCGATACCATGGTGCTGCGGTCTTCGATTCCATCGACCGGCGCCTCTACTACTATGGCGGCCTTGACGCCGGCGGCTCGCCGAGCGCCGCCGTATTCGGCGTCGATTTCAGCGATCTCGACATCGAGAAGGCAAGCCTGGTTTCCGTGCCAATCGAGGGCCAACAGCCTGCGCCGCGGTGGGGTCATTCCGGGGTCTTCCTGCCCACCGATGGTGATCCGATCGTCTATTGGATCGCCGGTCAGCAGGGCGGCCGCTTTGAGCCGACGGCCACGCCCATCACCCCGCGGCCCGTGCGAACGGACACCCCGACGCCACGTCCTACTTGACCGGGCACATGCTTGGCCCGTGTGGCCGAGGAACGAGATGCGGAGCGGGCAGTCTATCGCTTTGTGCCCCGGCAGAAGCTATGGGCGGGCGAGAACTTCGCCACGGGCGTGTTGCGCCCGCTTCAGGAGCACGCGGCGGCCATCCACCTCGATGAGCCAGTGATCATCGTTGTCGGCGGTCGCGAGTCCAACAGCACCGAGGACCCTTCCGTCCGCTGGCACAGCATCGACCTGCGCCTCTCGCGGGTAAGTGCTTTCACTGCCCCGGACCGCCTCTACGGCAGCTCGGTCGGCTACGATGTCGAATTCCCGCGGATCTTCGTCTTTGGCGGTAAGAAGGGCAGCCAGACGACGAGCGACCTCTTGTGGCAGCTCAACCTGCGAGCAAACCCTGCCCGCCCCGAGGCATCGACCATCCGCCCGCGTGGCGATCGGCCTGCGGCTCGCTATGCCCATGCCTCCGTCTACGACCCAAGCCGGCACTGGCTGATCACCTACGGCGGACTTGGCGCCAATGACCAGCCCTTGAACGAAGGCCGCACCTGGGTCTTCGACACCAATCGAGGCTTGTGGGACAGACTGGACAGCGCCTGGATTGGCGAGCGGTATGGTGCCGCCATGGTCTACGACTCATTTCACCAGACACCACTCCTGATAGCAGGGGCCGTGCGGGGCTCGCGGGACTTGCGCGGCACGCTGCACTACCTGGACTGCCCCGGCCTGGTGCCCGAGCCGTCTGCGACAGCGGTAGAGTCCGAGACGGCCACGGCTACGGAAAGCGCCACGCCGGAAGCCAGCGCGACAGGGGAGCCCTCCGACACGCCACTTCCCCAGCCGAGTGCGACGGCCACGCCATCGCCGAGCAGTACTTCGGCGGCTCCAGGCGAGACAGCTTCCCCAACTGCTCCAGCAGCGCCAACACCCACCAAGAGCCCACCGCCAGCACCGACCTCCTGGCGCCTATACATGCCGCTCGCGGTTCGTCGTTGAGGGACACGCCAGACATCGGCGCGCCCAGGCAGGCCAGCCGCGCCCCGAGTCGACCGCCTTCCAGCCAACGATCGCTCGCTCCGAGCCCGCCCGACCCGCACGAGCTGAGCGACCGAAAAGTCACGGTTCCTCTATCAGCTCGCGCCACCATTGGTGCCGGCCTTGCGTCGCGCCATCAGAACCGCGCCCACCAGGACCCCGATGGCACCCAGCGCAAGAATCACTAGCAGAATCTGCTGCAAAGGCAAATCTCCAAAACCATCAGAAGTCTTACTAACAAGGCGCAAGTTGCGTGACTCTCCAAACTTGAAGTCCCAACGTGCTGTATTACCTCGCACGACATCGGCGTTAGATTCGATGATCTTACCGGGAGCAATCAGCTCGTAGTTCACCAGAATATTGGCACCCATTCCAAGAAACTCGTCGTCTTGTTCTTCAGTATCGACATCAAACGTGAATCTATCTCCTGATATCTCGATACTTCTCACAGCAAACATGTCTGCCTGTTCGCGCATCTCATCCAGATTCGCAAAGGCCTGTTCTCCTACACACCAGGTCTCGTCACCGTGCTTCTCTTGCTTGAACTGAACTTCCGACGAATCCAAGTCATCGGTATTGTTGCTGATTTCAGCGCATACATTATCGACGTCTTGACCCGATAGCCCTAAGGCTCCTATCTCTTCCTTAGTGAACTTCATGACAATAGTGTTCGATCCAGATCCGTCTTTGTTTACCTTGGCAGTAATGCTGATAGTACAGGATGTCAACAAAATGCAAAGCGCAGCAAGCATAGAAACTGAAGTGAGTCTGGATTTCATTTTTACCTCCTCGCTTTGTGATAGCGGTTTAGTGGTGGCAGCTGTCAGCAAGCAATACGGAGAAGCCCCGCAGTCAAAGCCTGCCCTGCCGAATCATGCGGAGACGCCAAATGCGGCGCGGACCGAATCGCTCACCAGCAGTTGGTGAAGCTGCGCTTGCATGTTAGCAGTCTCAGGTGGCGTGTCAACCAAGGCCGATCAGTTCGAATCTCCAACGGCCCTGCCATCCCATGGACGGGATGCCGTTGCACTCGGCTGCCAGGACGAAACTCAACCACTGCAGGCACTAACCGGGCACGCCAGAACCACCCAGCGCCAGTTGACTGACCAGAGGCCTGAAGGTGCCGCAGTCGCGCCGCCTAGCGAGCTTGACAACCCTGGGGTTAGCCAGAGCGGTAGAGCAGGCTCACGCATGGGCGTTGCGACGCCACGCTCAATGACGCATAATGATGTTTGTTGAGTCGCTGCCATCCGGGCGAGGGGAGGAACTATGTTGACAAGAGCTTGCCAGTTCAGGGTCCTGCCGGCGCTAGCCATCATCTTTGCCACGGCCGCTCTGGCCATCGCGACTGCGACACCCGCGGGCCGCACGGCGACAGCTCAAGCGCCGGCTCCGACACCGGTGGCTGTCGGCGGGGTCATCCAGGCAGAAAACGCGTGCTACGTGCGCCTGCCGGATCTGCCGGCCGGCCGCTACGCCGGCTTCGGGGCATACAACCCTGACACCGGCGTGCTGGCCTTCGCCGGCGGCGCCGGAAAGATCAGCGCCGAGAACACCGAGGTCTTCTATGAGCTGTACGCCATCCGGCTGGATGGCACGATGAGCGCCTGGAACCGGGTGCCGTATTCTCGCCAGGTGGGTTACTACCAGGAAGAGCGCCGGGGATGTCGTGAGATGGCCACCGTGCAGCTCAGCGGAGTTGCCTGGGCTTCGGTATTCGGCAAGGACGGGTGTGACAACGGCCGCTTTGACGTGCGCAACAAGCGAGGCGGTGACATCAAGGTCTTGCGCGTGGGCTCAACGGCCGACGCTCATGGTGTGACATGGCAGCCAAACAGCGGCTTGGACCGCCTGGTGGGCGATCTGGTCGCTCAGCTTGGCAAGCTGTCACGGCCTTTTGCAGCTTACGACACACACCGCCAGCGACTCATCATCGGTCAGGGCACTTTCGACGACAAGCGCGATGCCATGAGCCAGGACGCCGTCTACGCGGCCACGGCATCGGGCAGCGTGTTTGCGCTGCGACAGCTGTTCCCGGACGGGACCGCGCCGAGCCGACGGTACGGCGCCTGCGCCGCCTATGTCTACGACCCTGCGACGGGCGTAGATGGTGTGCTGGTGCTGGGCGGCCAGCAAGGCGGCACAGTCGGCACCAAGACCTATCAGGAAGTCTGGTTCCTGGATTTCAGCGCCAACCCGAATGGCGAGTGGCACAATATCACTGCTCGCTTCCAGAATATGGACGCCCTGGGCTACCGACGCGAGGGAGCCTGTGTCTATGATGCGACGACCAAACGCTTCTATACCTGGATGGGCCGCGCCAACTCAAGGATCCCTGGTGGTGCCAGCTACTCTCGAGGTGTCTGGCGCGTCGACCTGACGAACCTGGGCGACCCAAGCGCGGCGCTAACCTGGGAGCGGCTGGCGCCCGACAACCTGGCTGGCATCGCCGGTCGCCACCTGATCCCGAGCGTATGGGATCCTGTACACAAGCGCCTCTTCGTGCTCGGTGGCCGCCAGGGCCTGCTCGAGTACCAGGACGTCTGGGCCATCTATCCGGACGTGACCGGTGCCGCCTGCCAGAGCCTGGACCCGTATGCGCCGTTCCGCGATGGCGCCTATCCGCCGCCGGCCAGACCAACAGCCAAGCCAGCCGATGAGCCGGCTGCCTGCCCGCACATTCAGCACCTGGTTCCAGCGCCGGTCATCGCCAGCGCGCTGGCCAACCCGGCAGGCATCGAAGGCTGGGCCAAGCCTCAGAACCCGGGGATCCCCGAGGGGCCGTACAACCCGAAGCGCACCTGGTTGTCACTGCGCAACGCAGCCATACCCTGGGATAGCGCCTTCAACCCTCTCGTCTTCAAGTCGGGCTGCCCGTAGGCGGCCTGTCCAAGGGTCCGAACGCGCTATGGCAAGCCGAGCATTGGTCGACGACATAACCGCGGCTATCGGTCAGGCCGTGACTATCCTGCCTGATCAGGTGGTGGCCGCACTGGCAAAGGCGCGGGATCGCGAGAGCGGGCCGGCCCGCGTCCAGCTGGAGGCCATCCTGGAGAACGTGGCGCTGGCCCGCGAGCGGGGCGTTCCCATTTGCCAGGACACCGGCACTCTGACCTACATCGTGCAGTTCGGCACCGAGTTCCGGCATCTTGAGGCCCTGCGGGCGGCGCTCGTCGAAGCGGCCAGAATGGCAACCCGGGCCGTGCCCCTGCGGCCCAACACCGTGCAGCCGCTCAGCGGGCACAATCCGGGGGACAACACCGGGCGATACGTGCCGGCCATTACCTGGGAGCCGATGCCGGGTGACGAGGCTCTCGTTCACATCCTGCCTAAGGGCGGCGGGTCAGAGAACTGCAGCAGCCTCAAGATGCTGAACCCGGGAGTCGGGCTGGCGGGCGTAAAGGCGGCGGTGGTCGATCACATCGTGGCGTGTGGCGGTCGGCCCTGCCCACCCACCGTGGTGGGTGTTGGCCTTGGCGGCGGCGCTGATCTGGCCCTCAAGCTTGGCAAGCTTGCGCTGCTGCGACCGCTGGGCGAGCGGCATCCCGAGCCGGAGGTCGCAGCCCTGGAGTCAGAGCTGGAGGAGCTGATCAATCTGTCGGGCGTAGGTCCGATGGGGCTGGGCGGCAGTACGACAGTGCTGGCCGTGCATGTCGAGGTGGCCCACCGCCATCCGGCCTCGCTGCCGCTTGGGATCGCCGTTCAATGCTGGGCCCACAGGCATGCCAGCGTCCACATCGCCGCCGACGGCCAGGTGGCGATCGCGTAGCGGGCGGCGAGTTTGGGGAAGACCTGTGCGCCTGTCTGAGAAGCGGCTCGAAGCAGCTGCTCTGGCTCCCGGGTGGAGGGCCCAGCGCCGCCCACAGAACCACGGCAGCCGTTGCGGCCCGCGCTACGGCTAGATTCAGCGAGGGACACACATGGAACATCGTTTGGTCACGCCTATCTCGGAAGCAACGGCACGCAACTTGCGCGCCGGGGACGTGGTCTACCTCTCAGGCACGATGGTGACCGCCCGTGACGAGGCCCATCGGCTGATGCTAGAGCGCGGCGCCCCTCTGGACCTGACCGGCCTGGCGCTTTTTCACTGCGGACCCGTGGTGCAGCGACGGGGAGACACCTGGCAGGTGGTAGCAGCCGGACCAACGACCTCGGCTCGGCTGGAGCTGTTTGAGAGCGACGTGCTGGCGCGCTTCGGTCCACGGCTGATCGTCGGCAAGGGAGGCATGGGCGACGGCACTCTCGACGCCCTATCCCGAGTGGGAGCCGCGTACGCGCATTTCACGGGAGGTGCTGGCGCGCTGGCGGCCCGTGCTATCCAGGGTGTTCTGGACGTGCACTGGTTGGACGAGCTGGGCATGCCGGAAGCCGTATGGGTGTTTGCTGCTCAGGATTTCGGGCCGCTGGTTGTCGCCATGGACAGCCATGGCCACTCGTTGTACGAAGAGCTGGCAGGGGTAGTGCAGGCCAACCTGAACGCCATCCACCAACGCATTCAGTCCTCGAGATGACTCAACAAGGGGGGGTAGGAATGGTCAGCGTAGCTGGCAAGAACGCGGACGCGGACATCTTGCTCGTCGGGGCCGGAATGATGAGCGCCACTCTCGGCTCGCTGCTGCACGAGCTTGCTCCCGAGCTGCGGATACTGGCCCTGGAGCGGCTAGATGGTGTCGCCCTGGAGAGCACCGACGCCATGAACAATGCCGGCACGGGGCATGCGGCTTACTGCGAGCTCAACTACACGCCGGAGACGGCCGACGGCTCGATCGACATCGCCAAGGCAGTGTCCGTAAACGAGCAGTACGAGACGACTCTGCAGTACTGGAGCTACTGTGTTGCCGCGGGCAGACTCCCGGCGCCAAAGGAGTTCATTCACGCCGCGCCGCACCTGAGTTTTGTCTGGGGCGAGCGGGATGTCCAGTTCCTCCGCCGTCGACACGAGGCGCTTCGCGAACACCCGTACTTCGCCGCCATGGAGTACACGGAGGACCATGCCCGGATGCGTGACTGGATGCCCCTGGTGATGACGGAGCGGGATCCGAGCCAGGTGCTCGCGGCCACACGCGTGCACCGGGGGACGGATGTCGACTTTGGTGCCGTTACCCGCTTCTTGTTTGAGGATCTGGCTCGCCGGGCGGACTTCCGCTTGCTCCTGCGGCACGAGGCCATCGATGTGGCCCGCGACCGGGACGGGCTGTGGCGGGTGCGGGCGCGCGATCTCGCCCATGGCAGTCCGGCCGAGTTCCGCTCGCCATTCGTGTTCCTGGGAGCCGGTGGCGGCGCGCTGCCGCTCTTGCTCCGCGCGAGGATTCCCGAAGGTCGCGGCTATGGTGGCTTCCCGGTGAGCGGTCAGTGGCTGGTGTGCAAGAATCCGACTGTGATCGCCGTTCACGACTGCAAGGTCTATGGTCGTGCTGCAGTTGGTGCGCCGCCAATGAGCGTGCCACACCTTGACAGCCGGATCGTTGGCGGCGAGAAGTCAGTGCTATTCGGTCCCTTTGCCGGTTTCTCCACCAAATTCCTCAAAATGGGCTCGTACCTGGATTGGCCACGCTCCTGGAAGCCAAGCAACCTGGTGCCAATGGTGGCGGCCTGCACCAGCAATCTCGGCCTGGCCGGCTATCTGGTTGGCCAGGTTCTGCAGTCACCAGACGATCGGCTGGCCACGTTGCGCAACTTCTTGCCTAATGCGACCAAGGAGGACTGGGCTCTGGCCATCGCCGGGCAGCGGGTGCAAATCATCAAGCCTGACCCCAGGCGGCGCGGCAAGCTCGAGTTTGGCACCGAGGTCGTGGCCTCGGCGGACGGGTCTATCGCAGCACTCCTGGGCGCATCGCCTGGGGCCTCGACATGTGTGGCCACGATGCTGCAGCTGATTGAGCGCTGCTTCGCCGATGTCGTGACCGGCGCGGATGCCCGGCGCAAGCTGGCTGAAATGATCCCCAGCTATGGCCAGTCCCTGGCCGCGGATGCTGTACTGTACGAACGGGTTCGAGCCCGGACGCAGGAAGCCCTGGGAATCCCGATCTAGAGCGGTCAGCTAAGCTTAGTCCGCAGCATCCCGTGCCTGTCCATGTGGAGTGGCCGCGCCGACGAGAGCGTCCTTGCCGTGAGCAGGACACGATCGACGCGGCGTAAGCCTCTGACCGCTGCCGACCGCGAGGCGATCGCCGGTCGAGCAAGGGGATTCTTGGTCGAGAAGTATGGCCTCGACGAGGCAGCAAGCGAGCGCCTGGGTTCGGTAGCCGTGCTCTGGCGCCGACGCCGCGGCCGAGCTGCCGGCTCGGTTGGGCCCCAGCGGACCGATCACGCCCGCGCCGCTGCTTCACTGCGCCGCTTGCTGGGCATCGTCTCGACCGATGCCGTGGGCGGGGGCGGTTCTAGCGTTGCTTCCGAACCCGGCAACGCACCGGGAATTCACCCTGCTACGCGCGGCGAGTACCGCGTCGGACAAAGGTGGGGCGGCTGGGATTCGAACCCAGACGGGGATCACCCCAGCGGAGTTTAAGTCCGCCGCGTCTGCCAGTTCCGCCACCGCCCCAGATGTGCGGACACTGAGTGTACCACCAATAGCGGCAGGATGCAGCCCTGGCATGGCTTCTGGCAACCAGGCACTGCGCTTCCCGGCGCCTACAGCGGCACCTCCTGGCCAGGAGCAACGACCGCTTTCGGCACTCCGATCGAGGCGACCTTACCAGGCCCCTCGGTCAGAGCGGTACCGGCGGCGAGTACCGCAGACTCCAGCGGGCTGGGGCCGCCCACAGGCTGCCGGCCGCAGTACCGTGGCGGGGCTGCGCAGCGGCAGGATAGGCCGGGCGAGCTCGCCCGGCCAAGCCAAGGAGGTCGGCACCTTGGGGAGCGGGCCCCGGCCGGACCGCCGTGGCGAGGCGCAGTCCCCGAGCTGTACCACCGCCCGACACCAGCCGCCCTGCCCGGCCGGCTGCAGCAAGGACGTGTGGCTGCAGGTCGGCAGCAAAGCGCGGCAGGACCCGGTAGCCGCCCTCGTAGGGCCTACGGGCGGCATACTGGCTGACAATGCCCACGACCGCCCAGCTCTGGCCACGTCGTAGCGGCGGACGGCGTAGGTTCGTCCGGGAGTCAATACGAATCCGACACTCTCCGGAGCCATCGTCCAACCAGACGGAGGTGCCCAGGACGCGCGTCACCTGGCCAGCAACGAGCACCAGTCGACCTTCTGCGGACTCGCCCACCTCCCCAGTGTGTGCACGCTGGGGCTGCAGGGGCGGCCAGCTCCACTCCTCCAGCCAGACCTCGCTGGCGCCACTCAGCACCAGTTGCCGCTCGCCGTGATACGAGCTCAGCTTGCCGCGGGCGGCCACCGCTGCGCCCACCGGCAGCACGGGCAGCTCACCATCTCGGACTCCGAGGTAGAGCCGCAGCCCACTGCTGGCATCGCAGATATACATTGTCCGCGGTCCGAAGATGCCCGCCGGAGCAACCACCATTCCTCGAACTGCCACCGCCTGACCATCCCCCAGCAGCCGCACGGCCGCCAGGCCCAGGTCGCGGTAGTCCGCTGCCGGCTTTGGCGTGTCTTCGGCAACGGCCGTCGGCGGAACCGTTTCCGGCGGCGTCGGCGAGGGCAGCGGACGGTTCGCGTCCCCTGGCGTCGGCAGGCAGTCGGTAGTCCAGCTGCCTCCGTCCGGCAGCCGACACAGCGACCGATCATATCCCGGGCTGCGTTCCCAGCGCACCAGATCAGCCACCATGCCGTCGGAACGCACCAGGCGCAACGAATCGGCACGGTTGCCCAGCGACAGGCCGGACTCGCGGCGGTGGAGCAGCCGGTGGCGGTGCGGCTCGATTACCAGTCCGTCAGGAACCCGGAAGGACCAACGCTCCGGCTCACCCACGACCAATCGCCAGCGGCTCAAGTCGGCCCGGAAGTCAGACCGGTTGAAGAGTTCGAGCCATTCATCAGCGGGGCCGGCCACGCCGCTGGCATCCCAGTCCACCTCTCTCGGTGCGGGCAAGAGCTCGTTGATCACGACTTCGGGCGCTCCCTCATGGAGGTTGCCCGTCCGCCCTGGCGAGGGGGCCGGCTGGGGCCACCAGTCGTCTGCAGTGTCAGTGTCCTGGTCGGAGGGCAGTCGCTCGATGGAAGAGCCCGGCGGCACCAGGGGTACCGCCGGATCGAATGCACCAAGGTTGGCTCCGTAGCTGACGGCGTCGGCCACCTCGCCAGTGGGCCCCCGCACGCGTACAACGTCGCCCTTGTTAGCCAGCCCGTTGCCTATGCGCCCGTCGGCAACCAACCAGACTGTCGCCCCTTGCGCCGCCAGCTCGTGCGCCGTTGCCTCGGAGGCGGCCACCACCAGGTAGCCCCTCGGGGGCAGGGTCAAGTCACCCAGGGCATCCCAAGCAACAGCGTCGCCCAGTGACCAACCCAAGGTGCGGACAGGTTCGTCCGTGCGGTTGAAGAGCTCTACCCACTCCTGGGCGGCATCATCCCCGCTGGCCAGCGAGTCGTACAAGACCTCGGTGATCAGGAACGGCAGATAGGCCGGCGGCGTGCCGCCACCGGCTGCCGGAGTGCGCCCAGCCGGGGCTGTTGGCGTGGGACGAGGGCCGGTTGGCGTGGCACTGGAGATGCCAACGGGCGTCGGCGTGGTCGGTCCCTCACCCGGTGTGGCCGAAGGGGCCGGCGTCGGGCTCGCGGGATCGGGGGTGGGATGGGGTGACCCATTCGGCCCACCGGGCGAGGGTGACAGGGAGTCGGTCCAGGGACCGAGGCCATCAGGCTGTCGGGCGTAACTGGCATCCGGTGCGGTGCGGCTGTAAGTCGTTTCGTCCGCCGTGGAGCCGTCCGGCCGCAGCAGCCGCACCGCGTCACGGTCGTTGTTGAGCGCGATCCTTGTGTCGCGACGGAAGAACAGTAGGTAACCGCGGGAACGAAGCACCGTGCCCTCCGGTATGACGTATGGCGCGGACCCGCCGTCGGCGACGTCATCCAGTTGCCACCCACGAAGATCGATGTCGACGTCAGCCAGACTGTACAGCTCGATCCATTCGTCGCTAGCCGAGGGCGTACCGTCCCCATCCCAGTCAACGTCACGGGGAGCGGGAAGGAACTCGTTCAACACTACCTGGCCGGCCGTCGCCGTCGGCGCCGGCGGTCCACTTGTCGGCGGCCCAACCTCCTCCGTGGCCGCCTGACCCGGCGTGGGCAATGGCTGGTCGATCCAGTCGGCGGCCGAATCGGTGTCCGCTCCCGCGGGATACCGCTCCAGGCTATGGCCAGGCTCGACGCAGCTGACACACGGGTTGAACAGCGCAACATCATCGCCGTAGCTGACGCCGTCTACGAGTTCGCCTGCCGCGTCCAGCAGCCGCACCTGATCGCCGCTGTTGCCCAGGCCGTTGCCGATGCGACCGCCCAGCCGGACAACTCTACCGGCGTATCCGGGATAGAGCTCATCGAAACCAGCACCAGCAGCGACTATCAAGAACTCGCCGCTCGCCAGCTCCAGATCAGGCATCACACTCGCCACCCGGCTGTCGCCGATCCGCCAGCCTGACATTGCCACCGGCCGCAGGTCGACATTCAGCAGTTCGACCCATTCGTAGGCCGCGTCACTGCCCGACGGCGGCGGATCATATTGCACCTCGTTGATGACGACCCTCGGCCTCTGCGCCGACGACTCTCCAACGCGGGTGCTCGTGGCCGCCGAAGGGGGGAACAACGCCGAGGCCAGCGCCAGCGTGAGATACACTGAAAACGAGGGGGCAGCCCTGATCACGATGATTCCTCCTTGGTGGTGATCACGCGGCAGACGGCCTGGGCGACCAACTGCAGCGTGGCACCAGCATAAAGCGTGGGGGCGACTCGATGTGAGGCTGTCGGCGCCAGCTCCACGCCACGTTGGCGACAGCCGGGCCCGGTTCAGCCGCTCTTCCGGCCAAGGCAGCCGGTGCAGCATTTCGGCAAGTCGCGTTGGCCATGCTATCGTAACCATCGGGCGAATCGCTTTGCGGTCAGACGCGACGACCCGAGGTCAACAAGCCAAAGGGAGGCAGAGCCAGTCCGGCATCGCCTGTCATCCGGTGCCCAGCCCTTATGACGGATTTGCAGTCGCCACCAGACTCGAATGAAGCAGTGTGTCCGGGTTCGGCCTCCGCCACCCGACTGCGCAGGCTGACTACATCGTGGATAGCGGAGCGGCCGGCACCAGTCGTCGCTGGCCTCGCTCTGGCCGTGTGGCTGTGCGGCGCCCAGCGCGCCAGCTCTCAACAGCCGGAGACGGGCCTCCCTCCGCCTGCGGTCACCCAGGTGCCGACCACCGGGCCGGGGTCGCTAAGGTCGGTGGCCGCCATGCAGCCGCTGGGCCTGTTGATCCCCGACAGCGAGTTTGTCTACGGGCCCACTCTGTATGGCTTCGATAGCGCCAGGTTTGTCGCCGCGCAGACAGGCTTTCTGGCAAGCTACGCTGAGGTGGTAGCTGGTCAGACCCTTGGCGGCGCGGAGATCATCGATCGGCTGTCCCGGGAGCTAAGCTTAGGGCCCCGGCTGCTGCTAACCCTGATCGAGATGCACTCCGGCTGGGTGACCAATCCCCAACCGGCGAACGCGCTGTATCCGTTGCCGGAGCCCGTGCCCGGTCTGGATGCCGCCCTGCGCATGGCCGCCGGCAACCTCCTGGCCTCTTACTACGGCTATCGCAGTGGTGGTGAGCCGAGCGTCCAGCTGGCAGACGGCAGTCGGGTAATGACAGGCAACCTGAACGCCGGCTCTCTGGCCCTCTTGTCCTACCTCTCGCGGGCCGAGGGCCCCCAGACTCTCGCCGCGCTGACAGGTCCCAGCCGGTTTGTCATCACCTGGACGGCATTGTTCGGCGATCCGTATTTCTACGACATCAGCGAAACCTTGTCGCCAGCGCCAGCTATCAGTCTCGAGCTGCCGTTCGCCCCGGGCGAGATGTGGTTCTATGTGTCGGGCCCACGGACGGCCACTGGACCCCATGGCCCCCTGGCGGCCGTCGAGTTTGCTCCTCCGCCAGCCAACTCCAGCGACTGTGGGCCCTCACCGGCCTGGGTGCTGGCAGCTGCGGCTGGTCAAGTGGTGCGCTCGGATGATCGCCAGCTGGTCATCGATCTGGATGGCGACGGCTTCGAAGGCAGCGGCTGGGTTCACATCTACCGTCACTTGAGTCCCATTGAAAGGCTGACCCAAGGCAAGCGCGTGCGGAAAGGTGATCCGATCGGTCATCCGTCCTGTGAGGGATCATCGGGACCGCCCGCCCGCGTTGGCTTTGCCCGCCGGTACAACGGCGAGTGGATAGCCGCTGCTGACCCTAAACACCCACTGCTCTTGGGCGGCTGGTTGGCTGTTCCTGGCCAAGGGCCGGGCGAGGGCTATCTGATCCATGCTCGTGCGCCGAGCTTGACAGCCTCGAACGACAAGAACCCGGCGGCCAACGGCGTGGTGGTCATCGGCGATGGCCCGTGAGATCCGGCGGGCTGCACATGAGGAGGCAAGAGGGTGAGCTTCTACGCCTACGCCACGCGTCTCCTGCGACTCTGGCGCTGGTGGGTGTTGGGGCTGGTGGCCATCGGGGTTGTGGTGACCATGGGTGGCCAGAACCTGCTGGCTCCGGCGGCCCGCACGTGTCGGCAAGCGCCGGTGCTTGATGCCGGCGTTGAAGCGCCAGTTCGCGAGCGGCTGATGCGGCTGTACGAGCTCGGATTGCTGTACTGTGGCAGCACCCAGGACACGTTCGAATGGTTGGATGAGCCTGTGTACTGGGGCTCCGATGGACTGGTGAGCATCCTGTTCTTCAGAGTCGGCCGGCCAGGCGACATCGCAATCGCCCGCTACGTCTTCGGCAACAACTATCCGCCTTCCCCAGTTGGCGACGGGCCAGCGCCGGGCTTGGTGCCTAGTGCCGCGCAGCCGGCCACGACCGACCACGCCCCAAGTGGGGCCACTTACACCTACCGGCTGGACGGCGCCCCAGCCGACGACGACTATGCCGTCAACATCGACCTCATCGGAACGGCACGCCAGAACCGGGGGCTTCAGGCTCGCAGCTTCTGGCGTGACCTGGATCGCATGCTCGAGATGGCGCGTCAGCGCACGTTTCATCCGGCAACGGTCACCGGCCGGGCACGGGTAGCGTTGCCAATCTTGCCCGATCGCTGGCGACGGGTCCGCGCCCGACAAGTGAACCCGGCCTTCGCCACCGAAAAAGGTCGGCCAAATCCGAGCCGCCTTGAAGAAGCCAACCCCAGCGGTCCCACGATCTATCAGCTAGTCAACGGCCCGCTGGCGAGCACGGTATGGATCGCCGGCGTCGTGAGCGGCACGTTGCCAGTTGTCACGCTGGCCGCGGCTGACGGCCAGACGGTCGAGCCGCTGGCGATGGCCGCGTGGCACAACCACCTGGACCGGGCAGTTCTGTCGGTTGCCTTCCCGCCCCAGAGCGAAGACGCGGCTTTCGAGCTGCGCCTCGTATGGCCGTCTGCTGCCGGCCAGAAGGTCCCTGAGGGGTCGTGGACCCAGTTCATCCAGTTCCCGGCCTGGCAACATCCTGATTCTGGCACCGCGCAGGAGTCCGCGCCGTGACCGCGGCTGTTGACCAGCAGAGCCTTGAACGCCTCCTCGCGGCGGCGATCGAGATTGCCGAGCAGGCTGGCGAGCTTGTAATGGCCCGCTTTCATGATGCCCATTGCGAATTGCAGAAAGGTTCGGCCCACAACCTGGTGACGGAGGTCGATCAGGCCTCGGAAGAGCTTATCGTGTCCGAGCTGCGGCGTCGCTTTCCAGATCACGGTGTCGTCGCCGAAGAAGCCCATGTCCTTCCCGGCGATGCCTTGACCTGGTACGTCGATCCGCTGGACGGCACGAACAACTTCGCTCACGGCTACCCCGTATTCGCCGTCAATTTGGCACTTGCCCAAGGCGAGACGGTGCTGGTGGGTGTGACTTATGATCCCACGCGGCGTGAGCTCTTCAGCGCCCTGCGGCACGGTGGCGCCCGGCTTAATGGCGAGCCCATTCGGGTCTCGACGCGCGAGCAACTGGAGGAGTCATTGGTGGCCACTGGCTTTCCCTATGACAAGGCCACCAACCCTGACAACAACCTGGTCGAGCTGGCGGCCATCATGCCTCGCGTGCGGGGCATCCGCCGAGGCGGCAGCGCGGCCCTTGATATGGCCTACGTGGCTTGCGGGCGCCTGGATGGTTACTGGGAACGGAGCATGAACGCCTGGGACGTCGCCAGCGGCTTGCTCTTGGTTCCTGAGGCTGGCGGCCTCGTCACTGACTATGACGGCCGGGCGCCAAGCCTAACCGGTGGTCGCCACGTGGCCACCAACGGCCGTTTGCACCCGCGACTTCTGGAGCGACTGGCTTGGGCGCGGCAGCACCGGCCGTTCTGATCGTGTTGGCCCATCCGGACGATGAGGCCTTCGGCACTGGCGGCACCATCGCCCTCCTGGCCGAACGCGGCGCCCGAGTCTACATCCTCCTGGCCACCCGTGGCGAGGCCGGGACCATTGCCGACCCGGCGCTCGACACGCCACTCGTGCGCCAGCAACTTGCTCAGGTGCGCGAGGCGGAAGCCCGGGCGGCAGCGGCCGAGCTGGGAGCCTGCAGTGTTCAGTTCCTGGGCTATCCCGACGGGCAGCTCGCCACCTACGACGAGGAAGCTTTGACGCGCGAGGTGGTCCGAGTGATCCGGCAACTCCGTCCGGCGGTGGTCATCACCGGTGGCCCGGAGGGCATCTACGGCCACCCTGACCACGTGGCCATCAGCCGGGTGGTCACCGCCGCAGTCGAGCTGGCTCCTGATGCCGCTTTCCAGACCAATGGCCTGGCACCGCACCGCGTCGCCAGGCTGTTCTATCAGGTGCTGAGCAAGACCGAGGCGGAGCGCCTGAACGCCCATGCGGGATCCGTCCGACTCGGCGACCAGGACCTGCCCTTCCAGGGCTATCCGGATGGGGCCATCACAACCAGGGTCGACGCGGGTGCCTTCGTCGAGCGCAAGCTAGCGGCGATAGCTTGCCATCGCAGCCAAGTCGGCGCCAAGGTTGTTGAAGTAGCTGATTGGCTGACTGAAGGACTGCAGTTTGAGAAGTTCATTCTTGCCTCCCAAGAGGCAAACGCTGTTCCCGGGCTCGCCAGTGACCTCTTGGCCGGTCTCTGGCCGACGCCCACCAATCCACGGCGCCAGAAGAGCGTGTCGATGGAACCACCTGGCGCTGGCGAGTTACATCGGGAGCAAACGGGAACGGCAACTCAGCGTGGCTAACAACGCGCCGGTAGGAGTGCACTCACGAGCTAGCCGGAGGAACACAAACCCGGAGACCCCCATGTCAGAGGTTCTCAGCACCTACCAGCTGCCCGCCGGTGCAAGGCTGGTGATCGTAGAAGGCGACATCTGCGATCAGCGGGTCGACACGATCGTGAATGCCGCCAACAGTCACTTGGCACACGGCGGTGGCGTGGCGGGGGCCATCGTCCGTCGTGGTGGCGATGAGATCCAGCGCCAGAGCGACACCTGGGTACGAGAGCACGGCCCGGCTAGTCACGATCGACCGGCGTTGACCGGGGCCGGTCGACTGCCCTGCCTGGCAGTGATCCACGCCGTGGGTCCAATCTGGCAGGGCGGTCAGTACGGTGAAGATCACGCCTTGGCCACTGCCTATCGGGCCGCCCTGCGGTTGGCGAATGAGCAGGGCTTCCAGAGCGTGGCCTTCCCGAGCATCAGCACCGGCATCTTCGGCTTCCCGATGAACCGGGCTGCCCGGATAGCTGTGCAAGCCGTGGCACAAGCGCTGGGCAGTAACGAGGCCGGGGCGGTTCGCGAGGTCCGATTCGTCTTGCGTGGCAGCGACGCGGTACGCGCCTACCAGTCAGCCCTGGCCGAGCTTGACCGGCCGCCAGCCGACAAGACCGGCAGAGAGGGCGGGACTGGCGCCGGACGGCTGCTAGCGTCAACCGGAGGTGAATGATGATTGATCGACATCGAGCTCTGGCCATATCTGCCGGCCTGGCGACAATCGCGCTGCTCTTGAGTGGCTGTCTCGGCCTCCGCAGCGAGGTCGGGACGCCACCGAGCCCAGGGACGGATAGTGTGCCCGAGAAGCTGATGGTCAGCCTGACCGTCGGGCCAGAGCGCGTGCCCTGTCCGGCCGACCCCACAGCCAGCTGTCTGCAGGTCCGGTTCGCCGCTGGCGAGCCGTACCAGGCCTTCGCCGAACCCATCGAAGGCTTCGCCTATGAGGCGGGCTACGAGTACGAGCTGGTAGTGGAGCGCCAGAAGATAGACACAACCGGCGGCGGGGACGGTGGCTATCGTTACCGACTGATCCAGCTGGTCACCAAGAACCCGGCCACCGTTGCGCCGGCCGGCCCAGACGCGGCCGCCACGCTCGAAGGCCGCACCTGGTTGCTGGTTTCCCACCGCTCGTCAGCGGCTGAGACGGTCCCGGCACTTCCCGAAGCTCCAGTGAGCGCCCTGTTCGTCGAGGGCAACGTGTCCGGCAACACAGGCTGCAATAGCTACAACGCCGCCTACCGCCTGGAGGGCCACAGCCTGACAATCCAGCCGCCGGCCACAACCTTGATCGCCTGCGATGAGGAGCGCATGGGGCAAGAGCGGGCCTTCCTGGCCAACCTTGTTGCAGCGCGCAGCTTCGAGGTGGATGGCGAGCGGCTGCTGTTGCGTGATGACAGCGGAACCATCGTGGCCACCTTCAGTGCAGCCATGAGCGCCGCCAGCTCGACCGCTTCGCTAACCGGCACCGTGTGGCGCTGGGTGGCGTCGTACTACGCCAACGAAACGGCCACCGTTGTCGACGATCCCACGAAGTACACGCTGGAGTTCACCCCTGAAGGCGAGGTGCGGGTCCAGGCCGATTGCAACACTTTGGTCGGCTCATACACAGCTGAGAATGGGGGCCTGGCAATTCGGCTGGAGGCGACCACACTGGCGGCGTGCCCGGAGGGATCGCTGGCCGAGAAGTTCGTGGCCGAGCTCAACGACGTCGCCACCTACGTCCTACCTGAGGCCGGCAGTCTGGTGCTGAACATGAAGGCCGATGCTGGCGATCTGCAGTTCAGCGCCGCGCCGTAGCAGCGACTCTTTGGGGAAGACTGTCCAGTGGTCAACGAGCGGGCGGACATCGAGGGCCTGGGAACTTGACGCGCGTTGGGCCGGCGTTACCATAGCGCCATGGCCACAGAACAGAGCATCTCCATTCAAAAGGTCGGTGTTGTCGGCTGCGGGCTGATGGGTGCAGGCATCGTCGAGGTCTGCGCCCGCAAAGGCCTGCCGGTTGTGTTCCGCGAGGTCAGCGACGACCTGGTGGCCCACGGTATGGGGCTCATCAGGCGTTCGCTGGATCGGGCTCTGGAGCGCGGGAAGCTTAGTGCAGAGGAGCATGCACACGCCCTCGAGCATATCCAGGGTACGACCGCCTACGATGAGCTGGCGGACTGTGATCTGGTGGTTGAGGCGGTCATCGAGAACTTGGGCCTCAAGACGGAGGTCTTTAGTACCCTGGATCGGGTGACCCCGCCGCATGCGATTCTGGCGTCGAACACCTCCTCCCTCTCAATCACGAGCCTGGCCGCGGCGACTGGGCGGCCCGAGCAGGTGATCGGCATGCACTTCTTCAACCCGGTGCCGGTCATGCCACTGCTCGAGCTGGTGCTGGGCTTGCAGACCAGCCCCCAGACCCTGGCTGCCGCACGTCAGCTGGGCGAGCGGTTGGGTAAGACGATCGTCGTCGCCGGCAAAGACAATCCCGGCTTCATCGTCAACTTGCTGTTCATTCCCTACGCTTTGGACGCCATTCGCGGCCTGGAACAGGGAGTGGCTAACAAGGAGGATTTCGATACGGCGATGAAACTGGGTATGAACCACCCGATGGGCCCGTTCGAGCTCATGGACTTCGTGGGGCTCGACACGATGCTGTTCATCGCCGACGCGATGTACGCCGAGACGCGCGATCCGCGTTACGCCGCGCCTCCACTCCTGCGACGGATGGTCACGGCTGGGCACCTCGGGCGCAAAGCGGGGCGGGGGTTCTACGACTACCGAAAGTAGATCGCCTGGGCAGCGGCCCGGATTCTGACCAACACGTTAGGCATGAAGGGCGCTGAACGGCGTCACGCCGAGCCTGGCGCGCCCAGGCACTAGCGCAGGTAGTCGCGGAGTTTGCGGCTGCGGGTGGGATGACGCAGGCGACGGATGGCCTTGGTCTCAATCTGCCGAATGCGTTCGCGGGTCACGCCCAGGGCGTCGCCCACCTCCTCCAGCGTGTGCTGGCGTCCGTCGACCAGCCCGTAGCGCAACTGCAGAACCTGCGCCTCGCGCTTGGACAGACCCTTCAGCAGCTCAACCAGTTCTTCTCGCAACAGCTCGTGGCCCGCGGCCTCCGTGAGCTCGGGCGCCTTCTCATCAGCGATGAGTTCAACGAGCTCTGAATCGGCCTCCTGGCCGATCGCCATGTCCAGGGACACCGGCCGTTGGGCCGCCTCCAGAATGCGTAGCACCCGCCGAGGTGACAAATCCAACTCGGCGGCGATCTCCTCGATCGTCGGATCGCGCCCCAGTTCCTGTTCCAGGCGATTGGACACCGTCCTCACTTTGGCGATCAGCTCGCTCATGTGTACCGGGACGCGGATGGTGCGGGCCTGGTCGGCCAGAGCGCGAATGATGGATTGCCGGATCCACCACGTTGCGTAGGTGCTGAAACGGTAGCCGCGACGGAAGTCGTATTTCTCAACTGCTCGAATCAAGCCCAAACTGCCCTCTTGGATGAGATCCATGAAAGGCAGCCCGTGGTTCATGTAGCGCTTGGCCACGTGAACAACCAGCCGGCTGTTGGCTCGGATCAAGCGCTCGCGAGCTCGCTTGCCCTCCGCCACGCGCCTTTGCAGCTGGCGCACTTCGGGCTCCCTGAGCCTCTGGACGGCCTCCGCGTCAGCCAACATGCTCTCAGCAACATTGGCCTGCTCATAGGCCCGGGCTAGGGCGACTTCCTCCTCGGCGGTGAGCAGAGGAATGGCGCCGATCTCGCGCAAGTAAAGGGCCACGATGTCGTCGCTCTCTTCGACAGACAGAGGCCGCATGCGGGCGGCGTCTCTCGACACCGAGGCCGGCGCCGCCACAGCCGCGATGTCCACACCGTTGTCACCCAGCCGGACCTCGACGCCCGCCTTTGCCAGTTGCGCGTAAACTTCCTCCACTTGCTCATCGGAGAGCATGCTGGCTTCGATTTCGTCCGCCACGTCGTCCGTCAGCAGCCCGCCACGAGCGCGGGCAAGTTCTTTCAGCCGGGCGACCACGGTGCCAACATCCGAATCGGCACAATCGGCCATCGTTTCGTGTGTCCTGACCCTACTCACGTTTGCGGGCTTGAGAGCCCGTTACGTTAGCAAGTGTAGCGCAGGCCCTTCGGCTGTCAAAGGCATTCCCGGAGTTGGCTCGCCGCCAGGCCGGCCCGAAGGCTGTGCTATACTAGCGCCCGGCCACCGACCCCGGCGCAGCGCCTTGAGCTAGCCATGACCCAACTGCTCCTAATCCGGCATGCCCACAACGACTGGCTGAACAACCGTCTGGCAGGCTGGACCCCCGGAGTCGGGCTCAACGCCGAGGGCCATGCCGCTGCGGCTGCTTTGGCCCAGCGGCTCCGCGACTACCCGATCGACGCCCTTTACTCCAGCCCCCTGCAGCGCGCCCGAGAGACAGCGGCCTATCTTGCGGCGCCGCGTGGTCTGACAGTCCAAGATGTCCCGAGCTTAGGCGAGGTGGACTGTGGTGAGTGGACCGGGCGCCGGTTGGAGGACCTGCAGGCCGATCCGCTCTGGGCCCGACTGCGCGCCTATCCCAGCGGCACGCCCCTGCCCTGCGGTGAGAGCATCGCGGCCGTCCAGCGTCGAAGCGTGGCCGCGGTTGAGGCCATCGCGGCCGAGCGGCCCGACGATGTGGTCGCCATCGTGTCCCACGCCGATGTCATCAAGACCATCGTGGTGCACTACGTGGGCATTCCCATCGACCTCTACCGTCGCCTGGTGATCGATCCCGCATCTTTGAGCGTGTTGCGGCTGACGGCTGAAGGTCCGCAGCTGTTACTGCTAAACGACACGGGGGCGATTCCGCACCCGCCCGCGCCGACCAGTCGCCCGCCAGCTGCTGCTGACCGCCCTGGTGCGCCCTGAGGTTCGATGGTCACTCAGTTCGACTACGACCTGGATCCGGTGTCATTCATTACCGTGGGTGCTCAAGGCCCGCCAGGTCAGCGGACGTTCTACCTGCAAGCAACCGCCGAACGCCAGGTGCTGACGCTGGTGATCGAAAAGGAGCAGGCTGCTGCGCTGGCTGAGAGCATCGAGCGCCTGCTCGTGGCCTTGAGGCGCCATGACCCCGAGCACACCAGGGACCTGAAGCCGCTCGACGTGGACATGAGCTTACTCGAGCCCCTGGACGCCAAGTTCAGAGTTGGCCAGATGGGCATTGGCGTCGACGAAGAGCGCCACGTGATCGTGCTGATCGCCCAAGAGAGCGGAAATCAGGTGGCTCCCTTGCGGGCACGCTTCGTGGCCACCTACGAGCAGATGCTGACCATGGCGCGAGAGGCGGCGGCGGTGGTCTCCCGTGGTCGCCCGCTGTGCGAGCTTTGTGGCGAGCCGGTCGATCCCGATGGTCACTTCTGCGTTCGACGTAACGGCCACAATTCCTGGCCACCCTCTTAGGGGACAGACCCGATCGCCCGCGACTTCCGCGCGGGGCAGCCCGGCTTTCAGCCACGCGCGCCGCCAGTTGCTTGGGCCTTGGTGACCGGGTTCGGGGACGCGCTTTGCAGGCGCACCTTATGAAGCGACGCTCAGGCCAAAGGCATTCCGGAGCCAGTGCCCTGTCCACTCTGCGCTGGGGCGCCATCGAGCTTGCCGCCTATGTGCCCTGGAGTTCGAATGCCACCCTCCTGGTCCGTGTGCAGCATGGCCAGCATGGCATCACCGCCGTCTACAAACCCCGATCCGGCGAACGCCCGCTGTGGGACTTTCCCCGGGGCACGCTGTGCCAGCGCGAGGTGGCTGCCTACCAGCTCAGCCGGAACCTGGGCTGGAACCTGGTGCCACCAACCGTCTTGCGACGCGGCCCGCTGGGCACTGGGGCGCTGCAGCTGTATGTCCCTCACGATCCTGAGGATCACTACCTGGTCATGCACGATCTGGAGCCTGCCGTCCTGGAGCGCATTGTCGCCTTCGATGTGGTCGCCAACAACGCCGATCGCAAGAGCGGACATGTCCTGCGAGACCCCCATGGCGCGGTTCACCTGATTGACCATGGACTGACCTTTCACGCCGAATGGAAGCTGCGCACGGTGATCTGGGAGCTAGCCGGAAGGCGTGTCCCAGCTCACATCCGGCACGACCTCCAGCGCCTGGTGAGTTGCCTGGATGCCGAGGACTCGAGGCTGCGCCACAGACTACTGCGGTACCTCTCCGTAGCCGAGGTCAGTGCCTTGCTGCAGCGGGCGCTGGGCCTGCTGGAGCATAACCGCTTCCCCAGTCCAGACCGCGATCGCCGCGCCTTCCCCTGGCCGCTCGTTTAGCCCCCAATCGCTCGCTCCAGCCACCAGGCCGCGAGCCATGCCCAGTGTCGGTCGCGACAGCGGGGATGCGGCGGTTCACCCGTCGAGGCGGAACCAGCTACTTGGGACAATCCGACAAGAAGCGACCGGGCCGCCGGAGACCGACGGCCCGATCGCAGCAGGCTTCGCTTTGCCGATATTGACCCTGTCCAGACCTACGGCTCGCCCGGGCACGGGATGTAGCGCGCTACTTCGCGGTAGATGCGCAACAGCTCCTCCGAGCCCGGTGCCTCGTAGTAGAGGTCAGCAATACCGCGCAGCAGGTCGCTGTCCACGTCGCCGCCCAGGCCAATGGTCACGATGCCAATCCCGGCCTCCCTGACCTGCGCCGCGATCCGAATCACATCGTTGGGATCGCCGATGTGGCGCCCGTCGGTGAGCAGCACGATGGCACTCACCCGCCCCGTCTGCGGTGTGCGAGTCAGCTCCTCGTAGCCCGCCCGCAACCCCAGGTCGATCCGCGTGCCGACTGCCTGACGGCCAGGTAGCGCCTGGAGCGCCGACGAGATCCGCGCCCGATCACCGGTCAGCGGGGTTTCCACGTGGGCTGCACTGTTGAAGCCGATGATGGACACCATGTCCACCGGCTTCAGCTGGTTCACAAACTCCTGTGCCGCCTCGATGGCTGCCGCCAGCTTCGTCTGCGTCTGTCCGGGCGTGGTGTCGCTCATGCTGGTCGAGGTGTCAATCACCAGAGCGACGCTCAAGAGCTGCGCCTCGGGCCGGCACTTGGTGGGCTCAGGCGTCACCGTCGGCTCTGGCGGCCAGTTGCGGAAGAGGATCGGCAGGTACTTCGCTCGCGGCGTGGGCGTCTCGGTCGGGAGTGGTGTCGGCGTGTCGGTCGGCGTCGGGGAAGCTGTCTCCGTGGCCGTCGGTGTCGGGGTCGGTGGCAGGACCTCGATCTCTACCGGCGGGAACCAGTCAAAGCCAACGCCTGATCGGCTGTCTATATACTCAATTCCAGCCTTGACGCTCACCGGCCAGAGCCCCACCGCCTGCGGCTGTACCCGGTAGGTCAGGGTCATGGGCAGTGTCGGTGGCTCCAGTTTCCACTCCATCTCCTGCCCGGTAACAGTCACGTCAGGCGGCGTTATGGAAGAAGTGTCCAGCTGCATGGTGTCGGTAAGCAGATCCCGGACCACGAGCGAAGCGATTGACACCGCCTCCCCAGTGGCCAGCGACCCGGCGTAGGCGTCGAGGAACGGCTTCATGGAACCACGTTCGCTGACATAAGCGCCCTGGCTGGCCAGGTCATTCAGCTTACGGCGATCGTAAGCCCGCACGCCGAAGCCGACGGTGAATACGTGCGTGTTCTTGTCGATTCCCAGGTTGCGCATGTCCTTGGCGCAGAACTGGAAATCAGACAGGATGATGATCACCTTGGTCCGCGGGTCAGGTCGCGCGCCGCTGCCATTCAGAACACGCACTGCCTCGCGGACACCGGTGTTGATGCGAGTGATACTGCCACCCCGCAGCCGGTTGACGCCCGAGGCCACCTTGGAGCGCTCGCTGGATAGGCCGACCGAGACCTGAACGCGCTCATCAAAGGCCACCACACCTACCCGCAGTCGGTCGGCCCGCATGTCGCGATCGATGCTGGCATGATTCAGAAAGTCGCCGATCCACTTCTGGACGTCGCGGATACGATCCTCGTCACCGGCCGGCTCGAGCTCATTGATGTCCGGGGTGGCGAAAACTGGCGGGATGGGCGTAGGCGTCGGCCGCCATGGTGGCCACGATCGCCGTGTGGGCGTTGGCGACGGCTCGTTCTGCCGCACCGGATTGCAGAAGGGCGGCTCACCCTCCTGAGCTCCACTGCCGGGAGTAGGCTCGTTGCCCTGGGGTGGCGTTGGCGTGCCTCGCTCCGGCGTGCCCTCCGACGTCGGTTCCGGCCGCGTCGGTATGGTCGTCGGAATACCGCTCTGCTTGAACTTGGTCATCGAGTTCGAGACGTCCGCCAGAAGGACCAGGTCGATCGGCCCACCCCAGGCGGCACAGGTGCCGCTGACCACCATGGTCACCTCTGAGCTCTCGCCCAGCGGGATGATCTCCGGGTCGACCCACTTCCGCAGTTCGGTCAGGCAACTACTGGGCACCGAGGTGGCGGTCGGCCTGGCCTGCGCGGCTGTCGGACTGCTGTTCGACAGGCTAAGCAGCGTGGCCAGGATAGCTACAGAAGGTATGAGAGCGATGAATAGCAATCTCAACTGACGCATTGGTTCTACGCTCCTCTCATGAGAACCTAGCCCGGTGCCGCAGCCCGCGGCGGGCAAGTCATACTCGTTCCCGCCCAGCTGGGACGACAATAGCCGCGGCGCGTGGCGACACCGACCTCATAGCACAATAACGGTAGACAAGGCTCAGGGATAGATCGGGCGACATGTGCATGTGCTGTTGGCCGGCTGAGCGCTCAGACCAAAGCTGCCAGAAGTTGGCGCACGGCCCGCGCCCGGTGGCTGATGACGTTCTTCTCCTCAGCCGGAAGCTCGGCCATCGAAACGTGGCCAGCATAGCCTCCATCTTCCACCAGGAACACTGGATCATAGCCGAACCCCCCGCGGCCACGGGCCCGCCAGGCAATCCGGCCAGCCACGGTGCCCTCGGCCGATATCGTCCGCCCGTCCGGCCAGGCGATGGCGGTCACCGCTCGATAGCGGGCCGTCCGGCGCTCCCATGGCACGTCGTCCATCAGCGCCAACAAGCGCTGCCAGCGCTCGGTATCCCCGCCTGAGCACCAGCGGGCCGAATGCAAGCCCGGTTCACCGTCCAGGGCGTCGACTTCCAGGCCGGAGTCGTCGGCCAGCGCCGGGAGGCCCGCTGAGCGGGCATAGGCTTGCGCTTTGGCTGCGGCGTTCTCAAGCCACGACGTGCCCATTTCGGGTACTCGCAGCTCGAGGCCAAGGTCCGCTGGCCTCACCACCACGCCGGCCAGGTCGGCGGCCAGGGCCGCCAGCTCGGCCAGCTTGCCCGGATTGGTGGTGGCGATAAGCAGCTGGTTGAGGGGACGCTGGCGCGGGCCTTGGGCAGTCTGCCCGACTGGACGGTAAAGACCATGTCGCTCGATGTAGGCGCCTACCGCGTCCGGCACCAGATACCGAATTCTCCGACCGGCCGCCACACGCTGGCGCAGATCAGTGCCGGAGACCTCGAGCAGCGGCATGGGCACCTGACACAGAGCGCGGGTGAGCCCCGGAATCACCTCCTCCAGACGCGCCAGATCTGGCTCCTCGCCCGGCCGGCGCAGCAGGGCCAGGCGCCCAAGTTGCGGCAGCCGCCACGGCTTATGCCAGGTGGGCAGCTCGGCCAGGGAATCGCTGCCCAACAGGAAGTGAAGCCTGGCTTGCGGGTGCTCCGCCTGCAGAGCGGCCAGCATGTCCACGGTGTAGTGAGGACCCGGGCGATCCACGTCGACCCGGCTGATGGCGAAACGCTCGTTGCCCGCCATGGCCAAAGCCAGCATGGCGATGCGATGGTCGGCCGCCGTCTTGGCCAGCGATTGCTTGTGCGGCGGATCAGCCGCTGGCACAAAGAGCACCATCTCCAGCCGCAAGGCATCCAGAGCCGCCATGGCAGCCGCGAGATGCCCAATGTGTACCGGGTCGAAGGTGCCGCCAAAGACACCGACATCGCCGGACAAGGACGTCATGCGCACGCTGATCGCCTGCACCTCCAGCCCGGGGCGGCGCACATGCCGCACCCGCGCGGCTTATAGCGTCCGAGCGGACTCCGGCTCAGACCACGCCCGGCGGCCGCAAAGTCCTGCCCTGGGGGAAGGCACGGCTCTGCTATCCGGTCGATCGCCCCGCCAATCCCTGGCGCACAGCATGGCCCGCGGCTCATTGCTTGACCTGGGCCTCGAAGCTCACGCCGACCATTCGAGCTCGACGTTGCCGATGCGGACGGTGTCGCCTTCCCGTATCCCAGCGGCTCGCAAGGCGTCCGCCACACCCATCGCCTCAACCACCCGGTCGAAGCGCGCCACCGCCGGCTCGCAACTCCAATCGGTCATCGCAGCTGTCCGCTCGATACGCCGGCCGCTCACCCGGAAGCTGCCGTCGGGCAGCCGTTCGATGTGGAAGGCCTCTTCGTCCAAGGCTGCCGGCCGCAACACGGGCAAAGCCACTGACGGCGGTCCCGCCGCCGGCAGCCTGGCCAACAAGTTGGCTACGAGACGCAGCAACCGTTCGAGATTCTCACCGGTCGCCGCGCTGATGGCGACGCAATAGTCACAACCCGCGTCCCTCAGTCGAGCCTCAATGTCCGGCCAACGCTCCCGGACCGCCGGCAGGTCGATCTTGTTGAAGGCCACCACCTGGGGGCGGCAGGCCAGATCTGGGCTGTAGGCTGCCAGCTCGGCGCCGATCGCCTGCCAATCGGCCAGTGGATCGTCGCTCGTGCCATCCAACAAGTGCACCAGCACCCGCGTGCGCTCGATGTGCCGCAGGAAGCGATCGCCCAACCCGGCGCCACGGTGGGCACCGACAATCAGCCCGGGCAGGTCGGCAAACACCAGGCGCTGGTAGCCCACTTCGGCCACGCCTAGATTCGGCGCCAGCGTGGTGAATGGGTAATCGCCGATCTTCGGGCTGGCCGCGCTGATGCGGGCTAACAGCGTGCTCTTCCCGGCATTGGGCATGCCAACGATTCCCACGTCGGCAAGCACCTTCAACTCCAGTCGCAGGCGGCGCTCCTGTCCCGGCTCACCACGCTCGGCGAAGCGCGGCGCCTGTTGGGTGGGGCTTTTGAAGGCTGAATTGCCGCGACCACCGCGGCCGCCCCGCGCCACCACCACCCTGTCCCCGGGATGGACCAAATCCGCCAAGACCTCGCCGCTCGCGGCGTCAATCACCACCGTGCCCACTGGCACCGACAGCACCACGTCATCGCCTCGCCGCCCGTGCTTCTCCGCGCCACCCCCATGCCCGCCACGGCCAGCACGGACGTGTCGCCTGAAAAGAAGGGGGTAAAGCGTGTTCACGCCGGGGTCCGCGGCCAACACGACGTCGCCCCCGGCACCGCCGTGACCGCCGCTGGGCCCACCGCGCGGCACGAACTTCTCGCGGCGGAAGGCCACGGCACCATTGCCGCCGTCACCACCGCGCACCACAAGCTCGGTCTCGTCGACGAACGGCGCGGCCGAACGGCGCCTGTCGTCACGACTCCTTAGTCGCGTCATCCGCAAGCCAGGCGGCGGCCAACCGGGTCTCGAGACGATCCACCGCCTGGCGGAGCTCCTCCTGGCGGACAGCCATGGTCAGATCGCCGCGCGTTCGCTCGACTACGCCGCGCACCATATCGTTGGTGCGTTTGATATCGCCGGTGATTGCACCTGGAAAGTCAACAGTGCTTAGAAAAGCGTAGATTTCGTCCATCCGTGCGAGCAGGACCTCGGCCCCGGCAATTTCCCCTCTGCGGATGCCGTCAAGAACCGCCCGCCGCAGCTCGGCGGCCGCCTCGCCGAGGCCGTTTAGCCAAGCAGCGTCCACAACCGCCAGAGCCTCCGGAGACGGCAGTGGTTCGGCACGGAGCAACGCCCAGGTGAGCCGGGCCTCAGCGTACTCCTTCTGGGCGTCGACCACATAGCCCGCCGTGGCGATGTCGGGGTAATCCTCGGCCGCCCGGTGCATCTCGTCCAAGAGCGACTGGCCTTCGGCCAACAGGCCCGCCGCTGCATCCCACTCACGCCGATGAATGGCCCGGATAGCTCGCGCCGCGCACTGCACCAGCCGCCGGCTGATCTGCAGAACTAGTTCGCGACGGGAGTGCTTCGCTTCGAGCCGCGCCAGAATGGCCTCGGCGATGCCATCGAGGCAATTCGACGATACCAGTGAGTCGCTCATACCTTAGTACAGTTTCGCACGCCCAAAGGCTCGGCCCGAATGGCAGGCGCCGCCTGCGACGGGCGCCAGGCTCAGCCTTCATCACCAGTCCGAGCCTGGCGCCCGCCATTCTCCTATGAACGGGCCGCTAGCTCACGGGCACGGGATGAACCGGGCTATGCGCCGATACAGGTCCAGCAGGTCCTCGGCACCTGGCGCTGGGAAGTAGTAGCCAGGCTGGCTGGCCAGGGCCTGCAGGAGCTCCGCGTCGATATCAGCCCCCAGGCCGATGGTTACCACATTGATTCCGCGGCCGCGGACGCGCTCGCCGACAGCGATGACTGTCTCGTTACCCGGCGGGCCAACCTGCCGACCGTCGGTGACGAGCACAATCGACCGGTTGTTCTCCGTTCGATGGCGTGGGCCAATCAACTCCGCCTCAGCCGCCTCGAGGCCCAGATCGATACGCGTACCGGTCTTTTGGGTTTCCGGCAGCCGCCGCAACGCCGCGCGCACGAGCGCCTTGTCCGCCGTCAGCAGGGCAACCGGCACAGCCGAGCTGTTGAAACCGATCACCGCCACCTGGTCGTCAGGTTTCAAAAGATCGACGAGGGCAATGCTGGCCTCGATGGCCGCCTGCAACTTGACGAGCTGACCACCCGGCGTCGGGTCGTTCATACTGGTGGAGGTATCCACCACCAGGGCCACGTCGACGGTCTGCACTTCGGGCACGCACTTCGTCGGCGCCGGTGACGGCGTCAGCGTCGGCGTGACAGGTGGCCAGAGGCGCAGCAGGTACGGCAGATAGCGGTCCACGGGCTCCGGTGTTGCGGTATGGGTGGGTGTCGGCGAAGCCGTCTCGGTGGGTGTGCTGGTAGGCGTGAAGGTCGGCGTTGGCGTGTGGGCGATGACTTCGACCCAGACCGGCGGGAAGCTACCCCTACCAGTCAGGCCTTTCGAGTCGGTCCACAGTGCTTCGGCCTCCCTGCTAATCAGCTGCCGCCCGACTGCCAGCGGCTGTACCGCATAGGTCAGCGTCACCGGCACGAAGGGTTCAGGCAGCTGCCACTCCAGCAGCTGCCCGCTGATGGTCACAGTCGGCGGATTGACCGAGCCCCCAATCAGGCTCATGGTGTCGGTCAGCTCGTCGCGAACGGTCAGTCCCGCGAACTGCACGGAGCTGGCCTTCGACAAGCGATCCACGTAAGCCTGGCGGATGGGCGGCATGGCATGCCGCTCGCTCACATAGTCAGGGTCCGTGGCCAGCTGGCGCAGCCGGGAGCGGTCGTAGTTCCGCACCCCGAAGCCCACCGCCAGAACGTGTACCCCCGGGTCAATGCGGAAGCGCATGTCGGCGTCGCAGAACTGAAAGTCCGACAAGATCATGATGGCCTTGACCCTTTGATCGTCGGGTCGGCTGCCGGTGCCATTGAGAACCCGCAGCGCTTCCCGCAACCCATTGTTGATCCGCGTGATGTCACCACCGCGAGCGCGGGTCAGGCCGTTGAGTACTCGGCTAGCCTCGTTCGTCAGCGCCACGCTGGAAAGAGGGCGCTGGTCGAAGGCCACCATCCCGACCCGCAGACGCCCGTTCGTCATGTCACGCTCGACTTCGGGCACGGCCAGGAACTCGCTCACCCAGCGTTGCAGCTCGCGGATCTGGTCCTCACCTCCCGATGGCTCCAGCTCCTCGATGCTGCGGGTGGGGATAGGCGCCGGTGTCGGCGTCCGCCACCACCAGCGCCGCGTGGGGGTCGGCGTGGCTCGCTCCGGGTGGCAGAAAGGCGGCTCGCCGCCAGCGCCCGGTTGCTCAGTAGGCTGCGGGCCTGGGCCCGGCTCGCGGGTTGGGGTACCTGGCGTGTCGGGTGGTCCAGGGCGAGTCGGTGTCGCAATCCCAGGACCCAGGCCACCCTTGGTCATCGAATTCGAGACGTCCGCCAGAATGACCAGGTCGATCGGTGCCCCGGTGGCCACACACGCGCCAGTGATCACCAGGGTCACGTCCACGTCCCGACCCAGCTCCACCACCTCGGGCACAGCCCACTTCTGCAGCCCGGCAACGCAGCTGCTGGTAGGCACCGCGGTGGGCGCCAGCGCAGGCCCGGAAACCAGTCGCGGCGACTCGGCGGCACTCACCGCCAGCATGGCCGCGAGGAACGCCAGCAAGGGCAAGAGCGCGGTCCAGAATCGAGCGAAGCGGCGCATCATGGCATATCCCCCTTATCGATGCGCGCTGCCGCCTAACACCGCCACGGACGCTGCCAGGCGCGCAGCGCCTGAGAGCCCGGACCAATATCGGACTGCATATCATTATACACGGGCTGGCAAGGCCCTGGAAGGAGCGCGCCAGGAGGATGAATATGACCGAGAAGGTGGCATCACATGTCGCTGTGCGGTGGGTCGCCGACCGCTTGATGGTCGGTGCCGATTCGGGTGGCCGCGTCGTTCCGCTCGCCAGCTGGCGCGATCGGGAGCCGGCCTGGCAGGGTCTCAAGCCGTCGGACCTGTTATTGATTGCCGCCGCGGCCTGTCCACTGTACGACCTGATCGAGATCCTGATGAGGCAACGCCAGCCGCTGCGCAGTGCCGAGGCCCAGTGCACCGGCGAGCAGCTGGCTGAGCCGCCGTACCGTTTCACAGCGATCCACATACACTTCCAGCTGGTCGGGCCACTTGAGCCGTCAGCTGTGCAGCGGGCCCTCGACCTGGCCACCCAGAAGTACTGCTCCGTGCTGAGCACGCTGCGGCCCGGGGTTCAGGTGACGTACGACTACGAGATACATCCCTAGCGGCAGCCCGCCGGAGGAGTCGAACCTGCTACACCATGGCCCCATTGCTCGCGCCACCAGTGGCCTGTGAATGGCCGCTGCCCCCACCCAACGGCCATGGCATAATCAGGCCATAGGGCGCGCCGGAACTACACCTCGCAGACCATCAGCCGGCGAGGCGTGGGGTCTCTCGTCCCGGCCAGCCAGGGGGCTGGTGGACCAGCCAGGTGGATCACCGCCCTGGTTTGACCCCGTGCCCCGTCGACGGTATGTTCAGCCCCCGTTCTGGCGCCGGAACCGTCCGGTAGCCCGGTGAAACGTTCGGACGAGGCTAGACAATGCCTTACGACTTGATCGTGCTCGCCAAGCAGGTGCCCGACACGTCCCAGGTCACGACCAACGCCATGAAGCCCGATGGCACCCTGAACAGGGCAGCCCTGCCGGCGATATTCAATCCCGACGACCTGGCGGCCCTCGAACTGGCGCTCCGAGTGCGAGACCAGCACGGCGGTCGGGTGACTGTCCTGTCGATGGGGCCGCCGCAAGCGGCCGACATCCTGCGCGAGGCCCTCTACCGGGGCGCCGACCAGGCCATTCTGATGACCGACCGCAAGGCGGCTGGCTCCGACACACTGGCCACTTCATACCTTCTGGCTTGCGCGGTGCGCAAGGTTGGGGCATTCGACCTGGTGTTCTGCGGTCGCCAGGCAATCGACGGCGACACCGCCCAGGTCGGCCCTCAGGTCGCTGAGAAACTGGGCCTGCCGCAGATAACCTACGCCGAGGCGATCGAGAAGCTGGACAGCCGAACAATCATCGTGCGTCGCGCCCTGCCCCTGGGCACCGAGACTGTCGAGTGTCAGTTGCCGTGTCTGATCACCGTGTCTGGCGCCGGTGTGACCGTCCGGCCGCCTTCAGCCCGGCGGCTCATTCGCTACAAGCTGGCGGCAACGCCTCTCGAGTACGAGACGCTGCGGCATCGTTGGCCGGAGTTCAGTAGCGACGCCGAGCTGGACAGCTTCCTGGTAGAGCGCGGGCTGCGGATTCCGGTGTGGAGCGCCGCCGACGTGGGCGCCGACGAGAGTCGCATCGGCCTGGCCGGCTCACCCACAAAGGTGGCCCGGGTCGACTACGTGGTACTCCAGGGTCGCGGTTGTTGCGAACTGGCGCCTTCGCCAGCGGACATCCAACGCCTGATAGGTGAGTTGATCGATGAGTACATCATCTGAGCACTCGACCGGCGGCAGCGCCGCCCAGACGGGTCGGTCAATGCGAGATCGACGCGAGGTCTGGGTTTTCATAGAGCAGGACCGAGGGCAGCCTGCGCCAGTCAGCCTGGAGCTGCTGGGCAAGGCGCGCGAGCTCGCCGATCAGCTCAGGGGCCCGGTGGTGGCCCTGGTATGCGGGGACGACCTGGCCCACCTGGCGGAGCAGGCGATCCAGAACGGCGCCGATCACGTGCTGGCGGCCGCCCATCCGGAACTGGCAGTCTATCGCACGCTGCCCTATGCCCGGATCGCCATCGACCTGGTGCGCCAACGGCAACCCTACATCGTGCTCTTCGGCGCGACGCCCGTCGGCCGCGACCTGGCGCCGCGCATCGCCAGCGCCTGTCGCGCCGGACTCACTGCCGACTGCACCGGCTTGCGGATCGACGACCTTCAGACCCGCGAGCGCCTTTACAAACAGCTCCTCTTCCAGGTTCGTCCCGCCTTCGGCGGCAACGTCATCGCCACCATCGTGAACCCGGAGATGCACCCCCAGATGGCCACCGTGCGGGAGGGGGTAATGCCGCTGCCCCGAGCAGATCCTAGCCGCCACGGCACGATCGAGTGGCTGCCTGTCGAGCTCCAGCCTGCTGACCTGGTCCTCCGTGTTCTGCGACGCGACGTCCGGCCGCCGACCATTGATCTCAAGCGCGCTCACGTCATCGTGGCTGGGGGCGCTGGGGTGGGCGGACCCGAGGGCTTCGAGCTCTTGCGCGAACTTGCTGAGGCTCTGGGCGGCGAACTGGGCGCCAGCCGGGCCGCGGTCGATGCCGGCTGGATCGGGGCCGAGCATCAGGTTGGGCAGACGGGTGTTACGGTGCGGCCCCGGCTTTACATTGCCGTCGGGATTTCAGGCGCCGTTCAGCATCTGGCCGGCATGGACGAGTCAAACACCATCGTGGCCATCAACACCGATCCCAACGCGCCCATCTTTCAGATCGCCCACTACCGAATAGTGGCTGACTACCGCACGGTAATCCCAGAGATGATCAGAGCCTATCGCGAACAGGCCCGGAGCGGCATCCGGAGTGAAGATGGCTGAGAACTTCTATCTCGACAATGCGGACCTGGCGCGCTACCTGGACAAGATCGACCTGTCCGAAGTCGTCGCCGTCCTGGAGGATGGTTACCGCTACGCCGCCCAATTCCCCGACGCGCCTCGTCATTACGCCGACGCGATCGACAACTACCGGCAACTGCTGACGCTTCTCGGCGAGATTGCCGCCAGCCGCATCGCCCCGCGAGCCGCCGAGGCGGCCGAGGAGGGCTGCCGCATCGTGGACGGACGGGTCGTCTATGCCCGGGCCAGCCAGGAGGCCCTGGACAGCCTCCGTCAGGCGGAACTCATGGCCGCCATGCTGCCCCGGGAATACGGCGGTCTGAACCTGCCCGAAACCGTCTACCAGATGATGATCGAGGTGGTCTCGCGTGCCGATGCCGGGCTGATGACCCTCTTCGGGCTTCAGGAGGTTTCGGCCACCATCGCCGAGTACGGCGACCCGGCGACCAAGGATCGGTTGCTGCCACGGTTTGCGCGCGGCGAAGTCACCGGCGCCATGGTGCTCACCGAGCCGGACGCCGGCTCGGACTTGGGCGCAATCCGCACCCGGGCGACGTTCGATCCCGATTGTGGCTGCTGGCGTCTCAGGGGCGTCAAGCGTTTCATCACTAACGGCGGGGCTGACGTGCTGGTGGTCCTGGCGCGGTCGGAGCCTGACTCGGCCGACGCCCGTGGCCTCTCCCTGTTCGCCGTGGAGGCCGATGGCTCGGTGCACGTGCGGCGGCTTGAGCACAAGATGGGGCTCACCGCTTCGCCCACCTGCGAAATCGAGTTCTTGGACACGCCGGCCATGCTGGTTGGGCGCCCCCGCTTCGGGCTCATTCGCTACGCCATGAGCATGATGAATGGCGCCCGACTGGCAGTGGCGGCTCAGGCGGTGGGCATTGCGGAAGCGGCGTACCGCGAGGCGCTGCGGTATGCCGAGAAACGAATCCAGTTTGGCCGGCCCATCATCGAGCTACCGGCAGTATATCGTATGCTGCTCTCGATGCGCTGCCAGATCGAGGCCATGCGCGCCCTGGCTTACGAGGCCGGACGGTGGGTTGACAATCACAAGGCCCTCGAGCGCCTCAAGGACCGCGGCGCGCTGCCGCCCGACGGTCGGGAGCGGCTCAGGCGAGCCGAACGCCTGGCCGGCTTGCTGACCCCGATGGCCAAGTACTACGCCACCGAGATGGGCAACCACGTGTGTTACCTGGCGGTGCAGGTGCATGGTGGCGCTGGCTACATGCGCGAGTTCCAGGTAGAACGGCTGGCCCGCGAAATGCGGGTTACGAGCATTTACGAGGGCACGAGCCAGTTGCAGGTTGTGGCGGCTGTTGGCGGCTTGCTGGGGCACGCCCTGGACGAGTGGTTGGCCGAGCGCGCCGCGCTGGAGACACCATCCGGACTAGCCGAAAGGCGGCAGCAGCTCGAAGAGGCAACCGCCTGGCTTGGCGAAGCGGCCGACCGGCTGCACGACAGCGACTCAGCGACCGTGGACTATTACGCCGAAGACCTGATGGACCTGGCGGTCGCCGTCGTAGCCGGTTGGCTGGTACTCGAGGACGCCCGGACAAGCGAGCGCAAAGCGCTGGTGGCCGAGGTCTTCCTGGCAGAGGTGCTGCCGCGGATGCGCGCCTGGACAGAGCGCTTGCGCTGGCCCAGCCAGGCACCTGGCGCGGCGCGGGACGAGATCCTGTACGGGGACGGCGCCTGAGGCGAAGTCATCCGAACTTCACATCCGGCCGTGCGCGGCGTACTCTAACTCGCGCCTGGGCGACCGTATGCCGGGCTTCGCATTCCGAGTCTGCAACCGACCAGGGAAACTGACATGAACAACACCCAAATTCGTATCCCGATGCCGCAGAATGAGCCAATCCGCGCCTATGCTCCCGCGTCGCCCGAACGAGGCGCCCTGCAAGCCCAGATTAGGCAACTCAAGGGCGAGACAGCGGACATCCCGGTGGTGGTTGGCGGCCGGGAGATTAGGACCGGCCGCACAGTCGAGATTCGCCCACCCCATGAAAGGTCGCACTGCCTGGGTGTCTACCACCGCGCTGGTCCGGCCGAGGTACAGATGGCCGTCGATGCCGCCCTCGAGGCCCACCGTCACTGGAGCCGGATGGACTGGGCGTCGCGTGCCGCGATCTTCTTGAGGGCCGCCGAGCTGCTTGCCGGGCCCTGGCGGTACCGCGCCAACGCCGCCACTATGCTGGTGCAGAGCAAGAACGCCTTCCAGGCCGAGATCGACTCGGCGTGCGAGCTCATTGACTTCTGGCGGTTCAACGTGGCGTATGCCCAGACGATCTATGAGGATCAGCCCTACTCTCCTCGGGGCACATGGAACCGCATGCAGTACCGTCCGCTCGAGGGCTTCGTCTTTGCCGTGCCGCCCTTCAACTTCACGTCGATCGGTGGCAACCTGCCGACCGCTCCAGCCATCATGGGCAACACCGTCATCTGGAAGCCAGCTTCCACCGCCGTGCTCTCGAACTACGTCATTTTCCGGGTTCTGGAGGAAGCAGGCTTGCCACCTGGCGTCATCAACTTCGTGCCCGGAAGCGGTAGCGAGGTAGGCGACCCGGTGTTCGCCTCGCCGCATTTCGCCGGCCTGCACTTCACCGGGTCGGTCGCTACCTTCGACCAGATGTGGCAGACCATTGGCACGAACATCAGCCGCTACCGCGCCTATCCGCGCATTGTCGGCGAGACCGGTGGCAAGGACTTCATCGTGGCGCACGCCTCAGCTGACGTGGACGCCCTGGTCACAGCTGCGGTGCGCGGCGCCTTCGAATACCAGGGCCAAAAGTGCTCGGCGGCTTCGCGCATGTACGTGCCCGACACGCTATGGCCCCAGGTGCGGGACCAGATGCTGGCCGACATCCAGACCATCCGCATGGGCCCTGTGGACGACTTCCAGAACTTCATGAATGCCGTGATCGACGCCAAGGCGTTCGCCGAAATCACCAGCCACATTGGGCGGGCCCGTGCCTCAACGGTTTGCCAGATCCTGGCCGGCGGCGGCTACTCCGACGCCCCTGGCTATTTCATCGAGCCGACGGTGGTGTTGGTGAGCGACCCGAAGGACACCATCATGCAAGAGGAGATCTTCGGACCGGTGCTGGCGGTCTATGTCTACCCCGAGAAGCAATGGCTGGAGACCTTGCGCCTGGTGGACGAAACCTCGCCCTACGGGCTGACCGGCGCGGTTTTCGCCCGTGACCGCTGGGCCTTAGTCCAGGCCACTGAGGCCCTGGAGAATGCTGCCGGCAACTTCTACATCAACGATAAGCCCACGGGCGCCGTGGTGGGCCAGCAGCCTTTCGGTGGCGCTCGCAAGTCGGGCACCGACGACAAGGCGGGCTCCTACCTCAACCTGGTCCGTTGGGTGGCCGCGCGGGCCGTCAAGGAGACTTTCGATCCGCCGCGCGACTATCGCTACCCGTTCATGGCGCCCGACTGAACACGAGCCTGATCGGGCCGTAGCTCAAGGGATCAGCCCCAGCACCAAGGCTGGAGCTCCTGTGCCGCCGCGGAACGGCAGGGGAGCGACGACGATCGTTGCGCCCCGCGGCGGCAGCTGGTCTACGTTGGCCAGGTTCTCGACGGCCAGCAGGCAGTGATCGGTTAGCAGCCGGCTGACAGCGTAACTGCGGTCGGTGCCCACCTCGAGGCCGGGGCTGTCGGTCGCCAGCCCGGCGACGCCTCTTTCGACCAGCCGCCGCGCCGCGTCCAGACCGAAACCCGGGAAGTGCAGCTGGCCGGCATCATCAAGGCCGAGATAGTCATCCGGCCTCGACCAGCGCCGGTGCCAGCCACTGTGAAGTATGGCCAGAACCCCCGGTCCTACGGTGCCGTGCCGAGACTCCCATGCAGTCACGTCTTCGACCGACAGCGCGTAGTCTGGCGCCAGCCAGGCCTGCTCTTGCGCATCAAGGACCACGGCCGGGAGCACCAGTCGTTCGGCGGACAGACTGTCGATCGCCCAACCTTCCTCCCGGTAAGTCGCACCGGCCACCACGTGAGTGCCGGCATGCTCACCCAGGCACACCCGGTGAAGCCGGTAGCCATGCGTAGCCAGCTCGGCTACCGTCTCGGTGCTCAGACGTGGGTCACCGGGCCAGTGTGGCATCCCTGGCTCCAGGACGTGGCTGAGCTGGATGATGCGGCGATAGCGGATGTTGTTCATTTGCCGGTTCGGAGAGGTCATCGGCGGTTAGGAACGGACGGGTAGCGGTGTGCTGGGGTCAGCTACTTGCTCCACCGGCCAGACGAGCGGCCGGCAAGTCCTTCAGGCTGCTATAATATCACCTCGCTCCATGATCCTCGAGACGCGATCGCTGCCTGTATCCTCCTTCGCGCCCCGGCCCTATCAGCGCCTGGGCCGTTTGCTGCTCTTGGTCGCGCTCCTCCTCCTCTTGGCCGAAGTCGTGGCCGTAACGAGCCTGGTGGTCTTCACCTTGATTCGGCTTACGGATCAAAGCAATACGCCGACAGGTTGGCGTCGGCGCCCGGCCTTCCTCGTGCCTCTTCCGGGCAGTGATACGGCCCGGGTCGAGATCAACGTCTGGGATCACCACGGGCCTTTGAACGTGCTTCTCATTGGTCTGGACGCCGACGACTGTGCCGTCCAGGACAGTACCACCATGGCCCGCCGGGCCGACACCATCATCATCGTCCGCCTCGACCCGCAATCGAAGCGCGTGGCGATGCTCTCCATCCCACGAGATCTGTATGTTGCCATCCCCGGCCACGGCGCCCGCAAGATCAACACCGCCCACGTCCATGGCGAACTGGACAAACGGCTACCCGGCGGCGGACCGCAGCTGCTGGCCGAGACGATAGAGGCCAACCTGGACATCCCAATCCATCGCTACGCCCGCGTGGACTTCGCGGGCTTCGAGCGCATCATCGACGCCGTGGGCGGCATCGATATCGTCGTGCCGCCATCGCCGCGTGATCCTAAGGTCGGCCTCTTCGACACCGAGTACCCCGACGGCCACTGCGGCACGATAACCATCTGGTTCCCGCCCGGGCCACAGCACCTGGACGGCGAGCGGGCTTTGCAGTATGCCCGCTCGCGCAAGTCGACCAGTGACTTCGACCGCTCGCGGCGACAAATGCAGGTACTACTGGCCTTGAGGCAGCGAGCACTCAGCCTGGGAATCGTGCGGCACTTGCCTGAGTTGGTGCCGGCGCTGCTGGATGCGGTGGACACCGATTTCACCGCTGCAGAGCTGATCTCGCTGGCCCGGCTCTTGCCGGCAATCGGTGGCGACGAGACCCCCAACTACTGCCTCGACGAAACAGCGCTCTACCCGGCGACGCTGATCATCGATGGCGTGCCTCAGGCTATCCTGCGGCCGAATCCACAGGCCGTGGCCTTGATACGCCGCAATTTCATGGACCTGGTGCTGCCCACTCCGACGCCAGAAACGGCCGCGACCACGGAAGGCGCTGTCGTCCCGCAGACGCCTTAGCCCCGAGCCAGATGGCAGTGCTACAGCCAGGCAGCCCGGCCGCCTCGATTCGCATCGCTCATGCTGCTGGCGACCTTGGCGAGGCCCAGGCTCGAGCGGTTGCCGCCGCGCTGCGGCGTGTGGCACCTGAGGTGTCGATCATACAGGTGGCCATACTTGGTGACTCGGGTCAGGAGCCATCTGGCGTGCCAGGTGCGGCCACGCTGTCCGACGCACTTGGCAGAGCGTTGCGCGCCGACCTGGCAGACATCGTAGTGCGCGAGGGCGCTCATTGGCCACTCCGCGTCGCCACGGACGCCAGTCCCACGACGGTTCTGCGGCGCGACCAGCCTGGCGATGCGCTCGTCTCGCGCGGCCAGCGACCCTTCAGCTATCTACCGGCTGGAGCCGCCATTGCCACCAGCGGTGTTCATCGTCGTGCTCAGCTGCTGCGCCGTCGGTCTGATCTGCAGGTTACGCTCACGTCGGACTCCACGGCGGCGCTCGTGCGCCAGCTGGACGCCGGCGCCTACGAGGCGGCGGTGGTGCCCGCCAGCGAGCTGGTCTGGCTGGGTCTGGAGGCCAGGATCGCCGAGCGCGTCGATACCGACCTGCTGATTCCAGCTGCTGGTCAGGGAACCTTGATCCTGCAGACCCTGGCCGAAGGCCGTGCCGCCGATCTGGCGGCCAGTGTCCATCACCGTGAGAGCGAGTTCGCCTGGCGTGCCGAGCAGTCGTGCCTGAGCCGCCTGGCGCCGCCGCCTGAAGCTGCGGTTGCGGTCTACGCTTTCATTGAGGACGACGACGTGTTCATCCACGGCATCGTGGCCGAGCCGGAGGGCCGTCACGCTGCCCGCCTGCGGTGGCGGGGCCCATGCCGGAGGGCCGAAGAAGTCGGCGCCACCATGGCCGAGCTGCTCCTGGCGGCCGGCGGCCGAGAGATCTTGGCCGGTTTGCCGCTCGAGTCCACGGGCCGCTACACCTTCCGTGTGTCCCCAGGCAGCTATGGGCGCTCCTCATCGGGAACCGGGCCGGAGTAGCCCGGGTCAGGAGCGAGCGCCATTGACGCCCGTTCCAGCGCCCGCTGGCGGCGCTGCTCCACGGCCCTCACTCCCAGGTCAGGTCACGGCTGACGGCCGCCGAGTTGACCCGCCGCCTGGTTAGTGCTATATTAAGAGCGCTTTGCTCACCAGGCGGAGGCTGACCAGGCAGCACTGACTCGGGGGTTTTGCCGCCGCCGTCAGATGGAGGGAAACATCATGGCCACGCGAGGTCGCATCGTTCTAGTCGCCGTTCTCTTGGCCATCGTCGCGCTGGCACTCGGTCAGGCGAGCAGCGCCAGCGCCCAGGCCCGGATTCACTGTGTTCGGCCAGGGGAGACGCTGTACCGCATCGGTGCCTACTATGGGGTCTCGCCGTACCTGATCGCGCAACACAATGGCATCGCCAACCCGGCCTACATCCAGGCTGGCTGGTGCCTCCGGATCCCGCCGGCCAGCGGCACGTTCGGCTGCTCATATCCAGGCTGCCAGCCTAAGCCCGCGGTGCAACCGTGCTATCCGCAGCCATGCCAGCCTAAGCCCGTGGTGCAACCGTGCTATCCACAGCCATGCCAGCCTAAGCCCGTGGTGCAACCGTGCACCCCGCCGCGATGCGGCGGGCCCACCTACACCCGCTACTGCGTGCGGCCTTGCGACACTCTGTTCGCCATTGGTAGGCGCTTTGGCGTCTCGCCGTGGGCTATCGCCAGCTTGAACGGTCTGAGCAACCCCAACTACATCCGCGTAGGCCAGTGCCTGCTCATTCCGACACGCTAGCGGAAAACCGGATCGCATAAACGCTGGCTGGCCCGCCCGCCGGCGCGCTCGCCTTTTGCGGCACGGCCACCAGCGATCTATGGCGCGCCGACCGAGGGCCAGCCGAAGCGCGGCTTCGAGTTGCTAGTTGTTCTCCGGCTGGCGGCCCTAGCCGCGGACCAGCAGCGGCAGAAACAGGCGGCCCTCTCCGTCGGGAATCGTCGGGGTGCCGGGGTTCGGCGTCGGAGGGCGTACCGTTGGCCCAGCCGAGGTGGGAGTGGCTGGTCCGGTCGCCGAGGCCGTCGCTGCCGGGCTCGGGGTCGCTATGTCAGTAGGCGAAACCGAGGGCTCGGCGGTGGCGGTCCAGACCGGCGTAGGGGGGATGTTGTTCGGTCGCCTGAGGGCCTGGTAGCACAGCGCGTCCTCGCCCCAATGCCCCCAATCCGCCGGATCAACGAGTGTCGTCTCGCACACCAACACCGCCAGTGGCTGGTCAGCGGTAACGTCCAGCTGGCTGTACTCAGGCAAGCTGTCCGGGGGCCGCGCCACGGTGCTGGCCCCTGGCGCCAGGGAGAGGCGTCCGCTGTACAGGGCGGCACCCCCGATTGTTCGATAGGCCAGCACCGCTTCAGCCGGCTGGTCGCCGGGATTCAGTATTGCCAGCAGGCTGCGACGGCCACTGCTCCCCATGCGCATCCGGGGCACCGCCAGCTGGGCTGCCAGCTCGCTCTCAGCGAGGGCATTGTAGGCGCTCACCGAGTAGACCACGCCGCCCGCCCGCGCCTCATCCTGGACAACTGCCAGCAGCGGCCTGTCGGCCTCGATGACCGCATGACCCTCGAAACCACGATTCGGCCGGCTGCCGACCGGAAGGTCGCCCGGCGGAGGCAAACCGCGATTGAGTCGCGCCATGTCAACGTAAGCCGCACCACGGGGCTCGACCCGCAGGTGCTGCTCGATCCCGCCCGCTGACGCCGCCTGGCCGTGCGGGCGGTACGTGATCACGGCATTCACAGCGTTGGTCATGCTGGGATTGGCAATGGCAATGAGTGAGTTGCCGAGGTAGTTGGCGCGCACTGATGGCAATAGCAGGCGAGACGCTGCTCGAGCCACCGGCTGGGCAACAAACGCGGACGTGCCGTGGCCGGCCATCTCGTCGCCAAAAGCCATGACGGCCACCGGCTTCTGGGCCGTGATCCGCATCGCCAGAATCGAGCCACCATCCCCAGCGTTGATCGGCATAGCGCCGAAGGTCAGGTCGTCGAACCAGGTGTCGTACGAGATTGTCTCCCCGCCCGCAAGGAGGGCACTGAACGAGACCCAGAGCTCGCCGCTCGCGTTATCGAACAGCTGCACGTCGACCCTGTTCTCCACCCGGGATTCATCCGTGTTTTGGAGGTACAAAATGCTGGTGTGGGAATAGACGTTGCGCACGGTGAGCGGCAGGATGAGGCTTTTTGCGGGCTCGCATGCCTCATAGGCCGCGGCTGCCCCACCTGGCCACTCCGTCCGGCTCAGAGTGCTCACAAAGCCGGGGCTGGCAATGGTGGCCGCGTACCGGCCTCGTGGGACGGCAGCCATAGACCGCAAGTCCAGGCGATCGGCGCTATCTGGCCCAATGACCGGCTGCAAGGTGACCTCTTTCTCATATGCCGGTCGCAGTCGGACCCTGAGCGTCTGGGCCGCGAGTAGCCAGTTGCGAGCGTCGATGGTGGAGTTACCGAAGCCCTCCATCCCGGCAACCCGATGACCTGTCAGGGCTGTGACGGAGCCGCGCGACTGGACGATCGGCAGATACGAGATCTCATCGCCGGCGGTGACAGCGGGTGCCCGGATACGAGCCACCACCAGCAACGCCACAGTCCAGCCCAGTAGACCCAGCGACAGGGAGGCCAGGGACATTCGAGCCCGGCCAGTGCGCATGCAATCCACTCCAGATGCTCCTTCTCTGCCCGGCCGAGCCCGAGGACGGGGCGACCACCGCTCTGCCAGCCACGGTGGTGGCAGCTCCTGCCAACCGGAGTCTGAGCTTTCCCGGCCAATAAGGAAACGCGGTCGACAAATGGACACGGGCGCCAGAACGCGCCGCTGCTAAGCACGTCCAGAATAGCCACCGGACGAGGGGTGGTCAACCGCGGCGGAGTGGCGACACTCCCAACCCGGTGCGCCGATGCTTCACCGGCCTGGTCTGTTGAACTCGCGCCTGGGGAACGCTACACTGAGTGCCGTCCGCGCCTGCCGTGGTCGGGATCGCCAAGGAGGTTTCCATGAACAGGGTGCAGCTGGCGGCGGGTCTCCGCTTGTCGGTCAGGGACGCCGCGCTTGCGTTGCTGCTGGCGCTTCTTCTTGGCGCGTCGGGTCGCCCGGCAGAGGTGCAGGCAACTGGGCAGCCGGTGTGGCCGGTCCCCGACCTGGTTGCCGGGCTCGGCGCGCTGCTCCAGGAGCTCTACGACCAGGAGGCCGACGCCAGCACGCCGGTCTTCTACCTGGCCCCGGAATGGGAATCGGACAAATGGCGATCGGCCAAGGACCCCGACACGCTTTGGGAGTACGGTGCCGGGCCGGACGCTCGCTGTCATGCGGCAGCCAGCGCCGAGGCGTTTATCGACTGCACCGGGCACCGGCTGGCCCTGGCAGCGGATGTACCGTACCGCGGCGGCCTCAGCCTCTTTGATGCCGGTGCGGGCTTCGAGGCCAATGCCCATCTCGTGGAGCTGGCTGGCACATCGGCGCTCTATCACGCGTACGTCCACGACCATGATGCCAGCCCGGCAGACACCTGGGAGCCCGGCCAGGCACGGGCGGCGACCGGTTACCACCAGGCAATGATCCGCGGCTATGAGGCCCACATGCGCAACCTCATGCTCCGGATGTTTCGCGACACCCGGAGCGATCCGGCGTTCCAGCTGGAACTGACATTGGGGGCCGGTCGGCTGGCCCTGGCCTATGTGCGCGCCCTGCAGGCCCTCGAGGCATACGATGCCTGGGCCGATCGTGCCGACCGGCGGAACGCTCTGGCGCTACTGAACGGCTTGAATCAGCGCCTGTGGTGGGAATGGGTGTGGCCTTTAGGCGACGGGCCGCGCACGGCAGGCTTTGTGGACCTGGGATCCCAGGCTACCCAACAGGCGGCAGGCGCCACCGGCCCCGCCTGGCAAGGCACAGACCGTTTCCTTTACGATGAGGCTCCCGTCTTGAGCCTTCGGCCGAGCACGCTGGACCAGGGTCCCTTTGACGGCATCTGGGTGGATGCCGACTACGGCACGCTCGGCGAGTGGTGGTGCTATTCGCAATACGGCGGCTTCAGCTCGAGCCTCCAGGACTGCCTGGCCCAGGCGCGCAAGGTCTCGCTGGGTGGGTCGCACTCACCTTTTGGCCAGTACTACGGCCAGACCGGCAGCGATGGTGGCTGTGGCGTTCGGGCTGGCCAGGTGACCCAGCAAACGTGCGGCGTGCCTAACCGCGGCTCCTTAGCCCTCGACTGGGTTCAGGCCTTCCTGGGCGCGCGATTGGCCATGTTCGTAATCCGCGAGCTGGCCCTGGCCAACGATCCCGACCTGCCCGCCGGCGCGATTGGGCTCCGCGAACTACCCACGGTTACTGACCGGCTCGGCTACGGCGTCGCCGGCTGGCACGGCGGGGCGGACCAGCACGATGACCTGGAGTGGACCTGGGGCACAGCGGCACCAGTCGTGGCGATCCGCACCCTGTCAGCAGGCCGGCACGACCTCGAGCCGCAGGATGGCCGCTTCAGTTTGGGTGAGACCGACTTCTCCCCAGTGTCCGTGGCCCGCCGGGGCGATACCTGGGCCGAGGACGCCCAGGAATTCCCGGGCGCCGTGGAGCGCCATTCCCCCGGACCCAATCCGTACTTCGGACCTGAGCTCCTCTCGCTGGTGCTGTCCGATCGGACCTCTGACGGTCTCGCGGGTTCGTTCTACGATGCCCGGGCACGTGACGAAACTGACGAGTTCGACGTGTGGCTGTGGCTTCTGCTGTCGAGCTTCACTCGCTGCCAGGGAGTGAGCGATCCCGCCGATGGCTCATGTTTCGCCTACTCGGTGGACCATTGGCCCCACCCGGTGGCGATACGCCGTGTGGCGCTGTTCAGTCTGCCGACTGAGCCGGCGACCGACAGCCGATATCGCTACCTGTGGCTCAATCCGGTTAGCCAGTTCGGTCCAGCCATTCCCGAAGGTAGTATCGCTGATCGCGACCTGACCTGCCGCGGGAGCCGCGGTCTGCCCTGGCTGCACGTCGCCGACTGGGCCACTGGCGGTGATTCCCCGTACCTGCTGGATGGGGCAGGGCGCGGCGCTTACGAGGCCCTGGTCAAGGCCAATGGCGCCTTGCTGCGTCTCATCGCCGCTCGCTACGGCGAACAGGCGCCTGACCCGGCACTGGAGGACGAGTACGAGATTGCCCGAACGCAAGTGTTTGAACCCTGGTTCGACGAGCTCCGGCGACAGGTGACAGCCCTGCTGGCTTTCTATCGCCAGGCACCACCGGCGGGTCTGCGCTACCTGCCTGAGGTCGAGAACTCAGCCTGCATTGGCTTCGACCCGTACGTCCCTGGCGATCCGGCTCTGAAGATAGTGCTTAGCTGGCAAGGCGGCACCGGGGCCACCATCGCCCGCGCAGTCGCCCACCGCGCCATGGGCTACAGCCGCACCGCCGAGTGGTACTGGTGGTACAGCGACAACTGGCTGACCATCGACGCCCGGACCTGGTAGCGATACAACCGTCGGCCTAGACCGACTGTACTTACAGGTACGGCCTCCGCGTCTCGGTGCTTACAGTCCGCGCGATGCGCGATGGGCTTCGTGGCGGCGGGAGAAACAACAACGCGCAACCTGCAGGAGCGACGAGCGGCCGTTAAGTCGCCAAGAAGGCGCCACCACGATCAGGCCCGACTGGCCAGCAGCGACCAGGGGCGGCACGTCACCAAGACGGCGTCAGCACGACCAGACCCGACTGGCCAGCAGCGACCAGGGTGTGGCGTCCGAAGGCGGTGGTGCGCACTTTCCACCAAGGAGGTGCCACAAGCCTGGCCGTGAGCCGGGGGACCATGGGGTCGCTGGTGTCGAGAACCAGCAGCTGGCAGGTGCTGTCTACCACGCTAGGGCAAAGCGGGTCGGAGGCGTCGATCACTCATATTCTCAGTTCCTCCGGGGCCCCGCCCTCGGGCCCCATGCCAATCAGGTAGACATGGGGGCCTTCGGCGGCGATGCATCGGACGACCCGAAACTGCATGGCGGGCGCCCACTCGATTCCTCGCATGGCCTCTGGTCGGCTGACGTCGATGATGCGCCAGCGGCCTCCTCGGGTCACGAGCGTCGACGACTTGCGGGCAGTCTGATCCCACGGCACAGATTCGGACGTTCTCGGCCTCGCTGGCGGTTCTCCACCCTGCGCGCACGGCGATGATATCGGCCGAACCACTCAATGCGGACGCAGTCGGTTCGCGAGGTGAACGACCTCGGCCGCACCGTTGCACAGCAAGCAAGAAAAGGCGCCCATCGGGCTTAGCCGTGGCGTCCCCATCGGGCCATTGACGTCCCGGCCGACCTCCGCTACGATGTCGCCGGGCCGGCGCTGCGTCTCCCGTCCCGATCCCGTGGACGCTGTCGTCGCCTGGCCCGAGCCGCCTTCGAGACGTTTTCGGGCTACTCACCCCCGGCGACAGGAGGATAGCAACGGTGTCGATCTCCGCCGACAGGGACTCACGTCCCCCCACGAGGAAGATTCCCCCGGAGCGCGCCCGCTCGCTGTGCCGCTGGAACCGCTTCCTCGTCTTCGCCCACGGTGCCCAGTTTGTCCTTATGTTGCTGATTTCGACGAGGACCGTCCTATTCGAGGTCGTCGTGCCGACGGTCCGACCGGTCATTGTCGACGGGCAGTTCGCCGGGATCGAGCCGTCAACCGTGCAGTGGGTGTCCTTCCCGCTGGCACACCTGATCGCCAGCTTCTTCCTGATGAGCGCCATCGCCCATGCTTGCGCCGGCTGGTTCCTGCGCGACCGCTACGAGGCGTGGCTGGCTCGAGGGATGAACCCACTGCGGTGGGTAGAGTACGCCTTCTCGTCAACCGTGATGATCATCGCCATCGCATCGCTCAGCTTCATCACCGACTTCCCGGCACTCGTCGCCATCGCCGGCTGCAACGTCGCGATGATTCTGTTCGGCTGGAGCATGGAGGCAGCCAACGAGGGCCGCGAAAGAGTCGACTGGCGGCACTTCATATTCGGTTGTATCGCCGGCATCATCCCCTGGATCGCCATCACGTCCATCCTGTGGGTCTATTCGGCGCAGGAGGGGTTGCCGCCAGGTCAGGTCCCGCGCTTCGTCTATGCAATCGTGGGCAGTCTCTTCGTCGCGTTCAACGTCTTCGCCCTCAACATGGTCCTTCAGTACCGGAAGATCGGCATCTGGCGCGACTACCTTGTGGGCGAGAAGACGTACATGATCTTGAGCCTGGTCGCGAAGTCGCTGCTGGCGTGGCAGGTCTGGGGCGGCACGCTTCGCCGCTTCTAGGGCTGACCAGAGGACCCGGCGGACCAGATCGCGGGATTGCCCTCGCGCCATGTCGTCGCGGGGGCATAGGAAATGGCGACAGGCATCGGGAATCCAGTCCTGCGCCTCAGAGTATGCGCCCCGCCAACGCCGAAGCTGGCGCCGCCAGCTGCGCCGCGTCCCCGTCGCCCCTCGCGAAGGCCCGTGGCTCGATGACGTTGAGGCCACCCTCAGGTGGCTCCAGATCGGCGCGAGGCCAGGGAGCCACGCCGCGGCTAAGCGAGAACGCCTTGCAGTCTCCCCTATCGCCGCCGGACGATGGCTTTGGACAAGCGTCGGCGCGCGCTGTCCGTCACACAGCGTTCCTGCCAAACCCCTTCGGAGTAGGCTAGTCTCGCCTGGCGATCGGCAGATGTAGTTGCCACTCGCTGCGGGCCGGTTCCGTCACGCCGTAAGCAAAGAGCCCCGCGGTCGTTGCCAGCCAAACCGTGCCATCTACGCCGACGGCCAGATCGTTGATCGAGGCCCCCTCGGGCAGGCCGATTTCCCTCGGCGCAAAGGCGTCGCTCCACAGGCCAGCCGAGTTCTGCACCGCCAGCCAGCCGCCAGCCGAGGCCAGCCAGCGCTCGCCGCCCGGTCCGTAGGCCGCTGCAGCGACCCAGTCATCGCGAACCCCGGCCGGGAAGAGCGGCGAAATCGAGAAGTCGATCACCGTTGCCCAGGTCTCGCCCGCGAACTGGTTCTCGTAGACGTGGTAGCTGATTATCCGGCGGCTGGCGGCGTCCAGCCCGTGCCGCTCCACCCAGGTAAACACCACCGGTCGCCCGTCGGGCCGCAGGCAGGCCGCTGTGGCGTGGCCGCTGGTGCGGTGGCGAGGTGACATGGCTATGTCCAGGATGACCGGATAGGGGACGCCGTTAGGCTGAGGCACAGGGTACAGAGCTCGGTGCGCCACCGCCCAACCCCCAGCCAGGGTGCCGGCAGGTGCCGGGTTGGCCAGAAGTCGGAGCGCCGGGATTCCCCGCCGCCAGGCAGTCGGGTCTGCGTCGACCATGATGTCGCCCTGGAGATGGCGACCGAACACGTAGGGCCGCAGGCCCGCGAGCCGGCAAGGGGCTGTACCGCGACAGCTAAGCTGCGTTTCGAAGGGCACACGGGCGATCCCTGTCCGATCGACGATCACTTCCTGCTGGAGGCGCAATCGGCCGTCCGGCGTCCACTCATCGGATCCCTCAACCCGCCAGCGCAGGCCATCGAAGTGCTCGGCACCAATCCAGATATCGCCGCGCTCGTTGAAAGCCCAGAAACCAGCCAACACGCCCAACCGACGCACCCGATCAGCCTGGCGAGTAACCGCCTGCCGCAGATCAGCATAGGCCCGCCAGGTGCCACGCGCCTGCGCTGCCACCACCGCGTCGGCGCGGTGCGGCCCGCGATAGATCCGCGCCCAGGCCGTGCCCTCGGCATCGGTTGTCACTCGCCGGACGTTGTTGGCCTCCAGCGGAGCATTGGCCGTGGTGAACTGCCGCCACGTGCGGCCCGGAGGGCGAGTGGGCAACGCCGTGGGAGTGACCGATGGCGTCACCGCTGGCGGCGTGAGGCTTGGCTGCAGAGTCGGCGAGGCAGTGGGCGAGAACGTCGCTGTGGCGGTCTCGGTGAGCGAGGGAACCGTTGCTGTTGCGGTAGCCGTGACGGTACCCGCCGTCGGGGTCGGGCTGGCTGTAGCCGTCGCTAGCGCCGTGTCGGTGGGCGTGGGCAGCAAGGGCACCGGCTCGGCGACGGCAATGCGGCGCGCTTGCCACGAGCTCACCAGGGCGCCAACGGGCTGTGGATCGCGCGGATCGGAGATGTCCAGCACCTCCAGGGCGCCGTCGGCGCGAACCAGGAACGCTAAGTCGCCGCTGAGCGCCACGTCGACGAAATCACCAGCGTAGCCGGCGACGGGGTAAGGCATCACGGGATCGTCGAAGTCGACAACGGTCAGACCACCGGGATCAGTGTCACTGGCCGCCGTTGCAGCCACATAGGCCAGCGTTTGCGGGTGCAGGGCCAGGCTGCGGCTCCTGCCGGACAATTGGATGCCACCCAGACTGCTCGGGTTGCCTGGCGTCCGCACGTCGATCACGTACAGGCCGCGCAGTGGAAGCTCACCAACCTGAACAAGCTGCTGTCGGCCAACGGCCAGATCCTCCGGCCGCCCGAGGAACAGGCCCACCTGCTCGGGTTGAGCGGGATCCGCCACGCTGACCACCACCGCGCCCAGAGCGCCGGCCAGATAAGCGTGGTAGCCGTCGACCGCCACCGCCGTGGCTCCCATCCGCAGACTGCCCAACTCGGCAGGTGCCACCGGGTCTGATACGTCGACCACGCGGAACACCGTTGGACTCACAACGAAGACCTGCTCGCCGAACACGGCCAGATCGGACGCTGTAATGGCCAGGGAGCCCACCAGCGTCGGGTCTGTGGGGTCGGCAACATCGACGATCGCCAGGCCCTGGTCCCCGCGGGCGACATAGGCGTACTCTTCCTGGACCACCACCGACTGGCTGCCGGTAAGATCGTCCAGGGCGCCGATCTCCACCGGCGCCGCTGAGTCCAGGACATCGACCACCCGCAGGCCGGCGTCGCCCGCAGCAACATATAGGTACTGCTCGGGCTGAGCTTGCGGCGCTCGCAGTGCTCCCAGGAGACCGAGCAACGTTACCCCACCGAGCGCGGCAAACGCGAAACCATGAGCCAAACGTAGATGGTTCATCCGACGCCTCGTCTTTCCCGCTCGGCCAAGCGAACGAGCCACCCCAGCTTACACGCAGCCGATAGCCGAATCAAGCCGCCTGCGCGGCGCGCTGTGCTATGCTTTTCGGTAGCCCTGGTCGTGGAGCTGATCGCAACGCTTCGCGCCGTTCATCGTTCCCTACACCGTGACCAAACTCGTAGTCGTCGAGAGCCCCACTAAGGCGCGCACTATCGCGCGCTTCCTGCCGCCTGGACATCTGGTCGAAGCGAGCATGGGCCATGTTCGTGACCTGCCGGCTTCGGCAGCCGAAATCCCTAAGACGGTGCGCGACCAGAGCTGGGCCCAGCTAGGTATTGACGTGGAGAACGGCTTCCGACCGCTCTACGTCGTTAGCGGGGCCCGCCGCGAGGTCGTGCGGCGGCTGAAGAAGGCCCTCGGACAAGCCGAGGAGTTGATCATTGCCACCGACGAGGATCGGGAAGGCGAGAGCATCGGCTGGCACGTAGTCGAGGTACTCGAACCCAGTGTGCCGGTGCGGCGCATGGTGTTCCACGAGATTACCGAGTCGGCCATTAGGGCGGCCTTGGCCGCACCGCGGGCACTCGACCTGCAGCGCGTTCGTGCCCAGGAGACACGACGAATCCTGGACCGGCTGGTTGGTTACACTCTATCGCCCTTGCTGTGGCGGAAGATCCGACCCCGTCTTTCGGCCGGCCGGGTGCAATCGGTGGCGGTCCGGCTGTTGGTTGAACGCGAGCGGGAGCGGCGGGCATTCGTGAGCGCTGCCTTTTGGGACCTGGAAGCTGAACTGGCCAAACAGATAGCGCCGTCAGACTCCTTCCGGGCTGTGCTGGTGGGCATTGGCGGCCAGCCGGTCGCCAGCGGCAAGGACTTCGACCCCCGGACCGGTCGCCTGCAAGCCGGCTCGAGAGCCCAGGTACTCGATGGGGCGGCCGCTGAGGCGCTGCGAGAGCGATTGCTGAAGGCCAGCTGGCGGGTTACCCAGGTGGAGTTGAAGGATGCGGTGCGCCGGCCCTACCCGCCGTTCACCACCAGCACCTTGCAGCAGGAGGCAGCCCGCAAGCTGGGCTTGTCGACGCGTGAAACGATGCGTCTGGCGCAAGAGCTGTATGAGAACGGTCACATCACCTATCACCGCACCGATTCGGTGGTCGTGGCCGAGGAGGCTATCGGCGCCATCAGGCGCCGCATAGAGGAGCTATATGGTCGCGCCTATCTGAGCCCCGCGCCGCGCCGCTACCGAACCCGCAGCAAGGGAGCTCAGGAAGCGCATGAGGCCATCCGGCCGGCCGGGGTCTTGATGCCCCGGGCCGACGAGCTGGGGCTTAGCGGACGGCATGCCCAACTGTACGATCTGATCTGGAAGCGCAGCCTGGCCACCCAGATGGCCGATGCGCGACTAGTGTTCAGCACGGTTCAGATCGCCGCCGAGGATGCTCTGTTTCGTGCCTCTGGCCGACACGTTCGCTTTGCCGGCTTCTTCCGGGCCTACGTCGAGGGCAGCGACGATCCGGAGGGCGTCTTGGAGGATCGCGAGGCACCCTTGCCCGAGCTGAGCGTGGGTGAGGAGCTGCAACTCATAGATCTCCTGGCCGCCGGTCACGAGACGAAACCGCCGCCGCGTTACACCGAGGCGGCCCTGGTCAAGATCCTGGAGGCCGAGGGCATCGGTCGGCCGAGCACTTACGCCACCATTATCGGCACCATCCAGGATCGTGGCTACGTGGTCAAGCAACGGCAGACCCTGGTGCCGACGTATACTGCTTTTGCTGTGACCGCCTTGCTGGAGCGGGAATTCGCCGACCTGGTCGATGAGCGCTTCACCGCCCGGATGGAGGCCGATCTGGATCGCATTGAGGAAGGCGAGGTGGAGCCGACAGCCTACCTGACGGCGCTGTACAAAGGTGAGACAGGTCTGGCAGCCCAAGTGGCGGCTGCGTCCGAGCGAGTCGACCCGCGAGAGGCCAGCACGGTGGATCTCGGGGACATCCAGGTGCGGATTGGCCGCTACGGCCCCTACATTGAAGTAGCCCAGGACGGACAGCGAGTTCGGGTCGCCATTCCTGAGGACATCCCGCCCGCTGACTTGCGGCTCGAAGACCTTTCGGGACTGGCCGGGTCCAGGTCACAGCTCTTGGGTCACGACCCGTCGACTGGCGAGCCGATATACCTCAAGGAGGGGCCGTACGGCGCCTATGTCCAGCGGGGCGAGAACGCCCAGGACGGGGGTCAGGCTAAGCCGAAACGAAGCGCGGTGCCCAAAACCTTGGGCAGGGCAGTCGATCTGGAGCGCGCTCTGGCTCTTCTGGCCTTGCCGCGTGAGCTGGGGCCGCACCCCGAAAGCGGTCAGCCGGTCCGCGCCGGCATCGGACGGTTCGGACCCTACGTGGTCCATGACGGCACGTTCGCCAGCCTCGGCAAGGACGACGATGTGCTGACCGTCGGGCTGGAGCGCGCCCTGGCGCTGCTGACAGCCAAGGCCGAAAGGGCTAGCCGCCGGGGCGCCGGGGCCCGGACGAATCACCGTGCCCCCACCCGGCGAGGTGGCAAGACCAGGTCCGCTTCCAGAGCCAGGCGGGGTACCTCAACCCGCCCGGCAACCAGCTCCAGACCCGCCCGCTCCACGAAGGCAACGCCAGGCAGGACTTCGCGCTCAAAGTCGGCAGCCGAACCCTGACCTTGGGCCGACTGACTCGCAGCCACCACGGCGGGACCGCCAACGGCAACCCAGAGCCGCCAAAGGTTGGCGGGCCTAGATGGATCGGCTCCGCAAGCGTTCGATAAGCTTGGGCACGACCTGGTACAAGTCGCCCACAATACCGTAGTCGCTCATCCTGAAGATGGGGGCTGCCTTGTCTTTGTTGATGGCGACAATGGTACGCGCCCCCAGGATGCCAACGGTGTGCTGGATCTGGCCGGAGGCGCCGATCGAGACCAGGAGACGCGGGCGGGTGATCTTGCCGCTTATGCCGATGACCCGGTCCTCAGTCAGCCAGTGATAATCTGCCGCCAGCGCACGCGTACAGCCAATCTCGGCACCTAGCAAAGATGCCAGCTCTTCGATCATCGTCAGGTCTTCGTGTCGGGCCAGGCCCTTGCCGACCACCACCAGCCGCTCAGCCGCCGTGACATCCACGCTGGCGGCCTGCTTCGCCGACTGTCCGACGACCGTCAACCGCGGTGCAGGGAGCGTCAGGGTGAGAGGGACGACAGTGCCCTGCGACTCTGTCGGCCGCGACTCGAAGCTGTGAGGAACGCAGGCCAAGACCCGCCGGGACGACTCGATGCGCTCGGTGGCCACGGTGTTGCCGCCCAGCGCGTAACGGCGGGCCACCAGACCGCCCTCCTGGATCGCCAGGTCGATGGCATCCGTCACGGCACCGCAGTTGAGGCGCTGGGCCAGTCGACCGGCCAGCTCCTTGCCACGTCGCGTGGAGGCCAGAAGCACCGTGTCAGCCCCGGACTCGGTCACGATGGCTGTCAGGGCCTGGGCGTAAATGTCGGGAGCAAAAGTCGCCAAAGGCGGCGCCTCGCTCACGTACACCCGCTCGGCCCCAAAACGCAACCGCTCGCCAGCCGCTGATGCGGGCCCGCTGCCCAGCACCGCGGCGTCTACCTCGAGGCCAAGTTCCCGTGCTTTGGTAAGCAGCTCCCCTGCCAGCTCGGCCGTCTCCGCAAAAACCAGGCATCGGCCCATCACAGCACCCCTTCGCGACGGATCGTCGCCACTAGCTCGTCTACGGCGCTATCCAGATCCCCTTCGTATAGTACCTGCTTGCGATCCTGGGCCGGAGCCAGGTTGTTGAGCATGGTCACCAGGCTTAGAGAAGCCTCCAGGGCCCCGCTGTCCAGGTTCAGGTCGCCTGGCGACCACGTCGTCACCGGCTTCTGCCTGGCCCGCAGAATGGCTGTCAACGGTGGCAAGCGCGGTGTGTTGAGCTCGCTCGTAACCGACACCACGCAAGGCAAATCAACTTCCACCTCCTCGAGGACCTCCTCGAGGTCCCGCACCGCCCGCAATCGGCCCGCTGCCGCATCGACGCTGAGCTGGCGTACGTAGGTCACCTGGGGCCAGTCCAGCAACTCGGCCAGCCGCGAGATGACCTGTCCTGAGTAGTTGTCCGCCGAGCCTTCGCCCATCAGCACCAGATCGCCTCGACCGAGCCGACGGATGGCCGCACCGAGGGCCAAGGCGGTCGCCGCCGAGCCTGCGCTGCCGAAAGCCGCGTCGGTGACATGCAGCACTTCGTCAGCTCCGACGGCCAACGCCTCGAGGATAAGCTCCGTCAGCTTTGCCGGGCCCACCGTCAAGGCCACGACGGTGGCTCCGTACACCTCCTTCAGCTGGACCGCCGCCTCCAGGGCGTTCTTTTCGAAGTCGCCGAACTTCAGCGGCACTCCTTCCAGCACGGGCTCCCGGGTGTCCGGCTTGATACGGATCTTGTCCAGGTCCGGCACGGGTTTCATACAGACTATGATGTCCATGCGTCATTCCTCCAATGGCCGCTAACCAAAGCGATACTGAACGCCGTAGCCAGCCCGCGGGTAGTGCCAGCTCAGCACGCCGGCCGGACAGGCGATGATACAGGTGCCACATTCAAGGCAGCCGTCATGCTCGACGTGGATACTGCCGTCATCGGCCAGACGGTAAACGCGAGCCGGGCAGACGAAGGTGCAGGGCTTCAGTCGGCACTCGGTGCGGCATCGCTCCTGGTCGATGCGAATGTGGCTTTCACTGTCCACCTGATAGACGTTCAGGCCCAGTCGGGCTTCAAGGCTATCTTCCATAGTCACTCCTACCATGGCGTCGCGCCCGCGCCGACTGGCAGATAGCAAAGTATCGGCCAGCGCTGAACCATGGCTGCGGTCAGAGCTTCCGCAAACTAAGAAGGTCGCGCATAGCGCGCACGTTCAAGAAGCTGCGCCGCAGCTCATCGACCACCGTCGAGGACAGGCGCTCTTTGCGACCTGGGCCGACCCAGAACAGCCGATCCAGCAGGCGGAGCATAGCTTCAGGGTACTCCCCGAAAAACCGCGGGTTGTCGAGCACGTGCGGCGCGTGCCGGAAACTGGCCAGATCGCGCAGGACGAAGCTGTCGGCCAAGAGACGGTCATACACACTCAGGCGGTCGGATCGCTCCAGGGCCGCGGATCGGGCCGCCAGGACCGCCCGCGCCGCGATCACGCCTGAGGCCAGAGCCAGGTCCATGCCGCGCACCGTGATGCCGGTGTTCAGGGCGAACCCGGCCGCATCGCCGACTAACAGAATGCCATCACCCCACAGCCGATGCAGGCCATGATACCCGCCCTCGGGAATGACATGCGCCGAGTACTCCACGATATGGCCGCCCTCGATCAGCGGGGCGACTTCCGGCCTCTGTTTGAGCGGCAGGAGCAGATCTGGCGCTGCGATCGGCGGCTGCCGGCCAGCCAGGTGGGCAATGCTGACCACCATCCCCAACGAAAGGCTGCTCCGGTTAGTGTAGAGAAAGCCACCGCCGAACATTCCCTGGCTGATCGAGCCGAAGAAGAGTTGGGCCACCCCCTGACCGGGCCTAACGTTGAACCGCGCCTCTATGACTTCGGGCGCTAACTCGATGACCTCCTTGATGGCCACAGCGTGTTGGTTAGCCTGCAGCGGACCCCGCAGACCAGCCTGCTCCGCCATGAAGGACAACACACCATCGGCGGCTATGACCGTGTCACAACGCAACTCGGCATCTTGGGCCACCACGCCGGCCACCCGTGAACCCTCCATGAGCAGACGGTCGACACGATAGCCAGGAATGACCAGCGCCCCGCTGGCCGCCGCCTTGTCGGCCAGCCAGCGGTCGAAAGCGGCCCGCAAGACGATCACCGAGTGTGGCGGCGATTCAGCCGCTCCTTGGCGCGCGAAGTCGAGCGTGGCTACGCCAGCAGAGGCCAGCACCGACAACCGCTCGCGGCTAACGGTGCGTTCGAACGGCGCCCCGTCCCAGAAGTCGGCCGGAAAGTAATCCGCCAGTGGCCGCAGGTATAGCCGGCCACCAGACACGTTCTTGCTGCCCGGATAGTCGCCGCGTTCCACGACGACGACCTCTAGGCCCGCCTCGGCCAGGGCCCAGGCGGCAGCCAGGCCAGCCGGTCCGGCACCCACGATCACGCAGTCGACGCGATCGCTCATGAGCTAGCGTAAGCTCGCAGTTCCACCCCTGGATCCCCCAGGCGCTGTTCGCCCCGGGCAAAACGGAGGCGCCGACTGGCTCAGCCGCGATAGGGAACCGCTACGTCGCCGATGAACTCGCGGCCAATGATGATACGCATGATGTTGGCCCCTCCCTCGGCACCGACGACGTAAGACATGACGCCCCGCAGGAGCATCTCGATCGGCACCTCCTTGCTGTAACCCAGGGCACCGTAGTGCATCATCACATGCTTGGCGATGTCGGCACCAAGTTGTGGCGCCGTCAGCTTGCAGATGGCGACGTTGGCGTTGAGGTCCTTCCGGGTGAAGGAGCCCGGCTCGGCGTAGAAGCGATCCACCATCCAGGCGGTCCGGGTCAGGTGAGTGAGGAGCATCTGCAGCCGCGCGTAGTCGTCGGCTATCTCAAAGGAAATGCCCTCGAAGTTGGCCAGCGGCCGCCCGAAAAGCTTCCGCTGGGCGGTGTACTCGGCCGTCATTTCCAGGGCCCGCTCAGCGCCGCCGGTGCAGGCGGCACTGACCAGCACTCGGGCAACGTTGAAGCCTTCCATGTTCATGTGGAAGCCGCGGTTCTCCTCACCCAGACGGTAGTACTCGGGTATTTCCGTGTCGTGATAGGCGATGCCGCCGGTCGATAGGCCCATCCGACCCATGTCGTCGAATAGGGTCGTGGTAATGCCATTGGCACCGATAGGCACATAGGCGAAGGTCATGCCGCGAATACCTAGCTCGGGATTGGTGCGGAAGAGCGTCAGGTGACCGCCGCCGCGCTTCTGGGCTTCCGTGACGCCACTGATGTAGACCTTCTCACCACTGAGGACGTACTTGCCATCCCGCTTGGTGGCCGTGGTTTGAATGCCCGCCACATCGGATCCGCCGCTGGCTTCGGTGGTGCAGATGCCGAGAAACCAGTCGCCGTTCGCCACGCGAGGCAAGAGCTCCTGGCGCAGCTGCTCGGTGCCATGGTGCGCCACCAGGAAGCTCCAGCCCAGGTTGAGGAGCGTATACACCGGCAAGGACATCGACAGTTCGGCCCGCGCGATCTCGTGCACGGTGATCATGGCGTAGACCATCTCCTCGCCTGGACTAGCCGTGCCCCCGTACTTCTCCGGGATGGTCACGCCAAACAGACCGAGCGCCGCCATCTGGCGGATGATGTCCTCTGGTATGCCTTGCGCCTCCTGGTCGATCGCCCGCGACCGCGGCGCGATTACCTGCTCGGCGAACTCACGCACCGTCTTGCGAAACAGCTCTTGTTCGGGGGTGAAGTTGAAATCCACTGCGGCCTCCATGAGAAGATGGCGGGCGCCGACCTCACGGCCATGCCCGCGGCGAACGGCGGCCGGCGATTATAGGGTCCGCGGGCCGGAGGGTCAACGATTGGCCGAAAGCCAACGGTTGCTCGCCTGCAGCGCCGGCCGTAGTTGCTGTAGGTGCAACGGGACTTGGCTAGAATCGAACTTGGGGAGGGCCTCTTAGCCGCCATCATTGGCGGCCGGCCTTGCCCGGTCGGTCGCAGGGCTGACGCAAGCCGGGGGATTAGGGGGCCTGGTATCGCGGCCAACCGCGTTCGTAAACCTCGTTGGGTGAGGCGGCCCAAGTGGCGGCCACCACCGCCTATCCGGACGAGCCTCGGCCTTGAGCGACCTGACACGCACGAACCAGTGGCTTATGCTTGTAGCGGGCCAGTGCCCCAGGCAAGAAAAGGAGACAGAGGAAATGGAGCCAACGATCCACAACCTTTTGAGCCAGCTGGAGCTTGGCTCAGCACAGCGCTATGGCGACCTCACTGTGGTGCCGGTACTGATCACAGGTGCGCCGCGAGTTGTCTACCTCTCCATGAGCGACGCCCTGGCTAGCGGCGAGCTGACGATCAGCGAGGTCTCCGCCGGCGGGTCCGTGCCCGAGCTGGCGGTGGTGAATAGTTCTTCCCTGCCAGTACTCCTTATTGACGGCGAGGAGCTGGTCGGGGCCAAGCAGAATCGGGTGCTTAACGCCAGCACCATGGTGCCAGCTCAAAGCCGAATTGTGCTTCCGGTGAGCTGCAGCGAGGCCGGCCGCTGGCGACACGTCTCGCCCACGTTCTTCGACTCGGGCCTGGTTGCCGCCCGATCGGTGCGACACAGGAAGAACCTGACGCTTTCCCTCCGACTCCAACGGTCGGCTGACTTCCTGGCTGATCAGGGCGCCGTTTGGGCCGAGATCGGCAGGTTGCAGGCCAGACGTGGAACGGTGTCCGCGACGCAGGCCATGCGCGATACCTTTGAGGCCCATGCCCAGGCGATAGATGAGTGCCTGGCTTCGTTGCCGGCCGTCGAAAACCAGGTTGGCATGTTCGCGCTGATCGGTGGCCAGGTCGTGGGCTTTGACTACGTCAGCCGACCGGAGGTCTACCAGAGACTACACGCCAAGCTCATCAAGAGCTACGCCGTCGAGTGCGTCGCACGTGGGACGACGCCTTCCGGGGGCGGCAGTGCCGAGAGCAGAGCGGAGTCTTCGGGCGCCGAGCGCGTGGCCCCCCGAGAGGCGCCTGAGCTGGTCGCCGTGGCCACATTCCTCGCGGCGCTGCAGACCGCCAAGGAGAGCGAGCGGCCGTCCGTTGGCCTGGGCGTTGACCACAGGCTCTCGGCGGCTGACGTCTTCGGCTCGGCCCTGGTGTGCGATGACGAGGTCGTTCACTTGGCGGCTTTCCCGGTGACGATCGAGGGCTAACTTCAGGCCCTCGACTTGCTGTCACTGCCCGCTCTGGCCGTCGCAGTTACGATCGAGCGCTTCCGGCTCACGGTTAGCGGCGTACCAAAGACACCGGCCGGCAGGGATGGCTGCCGGCCGGCGCAGGCAGTTCACACCGCGGGTCGTGGCGCTCGGATTACCGATGTGCCGCCGGCAAGAAGATCTCGGCTCGCGGTGTTGGCGCGAAGGACTCCACGCCCAGGTATCGTCGGAAGAACAGGATCTGCTCCTGGGCGGCCAGCTTCTGGCTGCTCGCCTGGCTGAAGCCGTGGCCCTCGCCACTTACGCGAAGGAACCGCACCGGAGCGCCGTTGACCTCCAGCTGATCGTGCACGTTGTGCAGGAGCGGCACCGGCAGGAAGTCGTCCGAGCCGTGGAAGATCAAGGTCGGCGTCCGAACTCCAGCCAGACCGTAGAGCGGCGAGTCCCGCAGGTACTCGTCCACCTCGGCAAACGGCGAGCTGCCCATGAGGTAGCTGATGAGCGGCGCATAGCCAAAGGTGAACTCGTTGGTGAGATCCACGAGTGAGCACTGCGGATTCACCGCGGCGTAGGTCGTGGGATAGGTGCGTAGACTCTGCAAGGTGAAGTAGCCGCCGTAGGAGCAGCCGGTGAGGCCCACCCGCTGGGGATCCAACCAGCCCTGCGCCGCCAGACGCTCCACGCCGTCCTTGATCTGGGCGATGTCCACCTGGCCGAAGTTCTGGCCGTCGGCCAGCGCGCTATAGAACGCCGGTGAGCGAGCCGACCGGCCGGCGGCGTTGGCGATCAAGACCGGGATGCCGAAATGGGGCAGCAGGCTATACGGCGACTCAACGCTGGCGCCAAAATCGTTCCACATCTGGCCGCCGGGCCCACCCTGTTGCCAAATGACCAGCGGCCACGGCTCGCGTGGCGGGAAGCTCATGTCCTGGTGATGGACGACCAGGCCATGGATGGGCGTGCCGTCAGAGGCCACCCACTCCACGCCAGAGGTTCTCAGCCGGCTGGCCTTCGCCACCTCGTCGAAAGCCTGTGTCAACTGCCAGGCGACGCCAGTGGCAGCATCCCAACGCCACACCTCCCAGGGCCGATCAACAGTGCTGTAAGGGAAGACCAGTCCGCCCGGCACCCGCAGCATCTGGAGCACCGCCCCCGGGTGCGTCCAGATGGGAGTGCTGACTCCAGTGGCGTGTTCGAAGGAATACACCCGGCTGTCCAACTCCGCGGGCACCACGAAATAGAGGCGATTCTCGTCCAGAAAGCCGGCCTCAGCACTCAGGCTATCAGCTCCCGGCACGGCGCGGACGTCGAGCGGCCGGGCGGTGATCGGTGAGGCCGCCAAGTCAACGAGGAGGTAGCGCAATCCCGAGGGGTAGGCATACGTCGGATGGGGCCGGCCCGCGAGCTCACTGCGCGCCGCGAGCAGGACCAGTGCCTGGCGACCAGATGGTGAGAACTGGACGCCAGCGAGCAATCCCTCGGGACGGTCGGCGTTGGCCAGCTCCAAACGCTCGGCGCCAGTGGCCGTTTCGAAGAAGCGGAAGCGGGTGCCGGTGACAAGCGGGTTCTGGTCGGGCGGGAAGAGACCGAGCGCCTCGCGGACGTTGGGGCTACCCAGATTGGGCAGCCAGCCCGGATCCGAGCGATCCTGACGCGACGCTTGCCAGCCGCGCATGGTGCGCGTGCCGACCACCAGCCACTCGCCAGCCGGGCTCCACTCGAGCGCCGCCAGTCCTGTCTCGATGGGCAGTGACAGAAGCGGTCGGCGATTGCTGCCGTCGAGATGAACGAGGGCCAGCTGCAGCTCGACCTGCTGCAGCTCGACGGAGCCCAGGGGCCGTTCGCCCACCCGGCCTGGCACGTCCTCCGGCACCTGGGGCACCGGCGGCTCGAAGCGAGGTCCGATGTCAATTCTGAGAGCCGGTGGCGGCCTGAAGCGGATCTCGGCTACCAGCAGATCGCGCCAGTGCGGGCCGACATCGATGATGAAGCCCTCGAGCCAGGCCAGGTCAAGTTCCTGAACAGCCACCTTACCGTCTCGCGCCTCGTACGTCACCTGGTAGTAGCGGGCCCGCTGGCCGCCCTGCGGATCCTCCTCGTATTGGACGCGCAGCATCGACAGGCTGTCCTCGTCCAGCCATCGGTACGAGGATGCCTGGTCGCCCGGAATCTCCACATCGCTGGCCAGCGTCGTCCAGGCCCCGGTCTCGAGATCCAGGAAGCCCACCTCCACGTCGCCGCCACGCAGCACAGCAGTGAGCGCAACCCGGCCATCAGGGCTGGGATCGGTCAACATGTACGCATAGCCAGCGTCCAGCAACGTGTCCAGCTGGGCCAGCTCATCCGGTGGCAGCAAGCTCGGGACCGGGTCGCTCGCCGGATCGAAGCGGATCACCTCGGCACTCACCGGCCTGACGCAGCAGAAAGCGCCCGCCAGCGTCAGGATCAAGGCCAGGCACGCCGGCCGAATTGGCCAGCCCAAGGGTCGTGGCGGGGTCTGCATCACTTCACTTCCTCCCTTCGGAATGGATCAGGCAGCCAGGCATCCAATGGTGGTAGGGAGAACCAGCCGGCCACAGCTGAGCGAGCCGGGGCCAGGTAGCGCCGGAACCAATCGATTTGCAGCTGGGCCGCATAGCGTTGGCCGAGACTGCCATCTGGATCGCCCTCGCTGTCGGTTAGACCGTGGCCATAGCCGTACGCCCGCAGAAACCGTGCCGGAATACCGCTAGCCTCTACCTGATCGTGGATGTTGGTTACCAGCTCATACGGCAAGAAATCCTCAGTGCCGTGGAACAGAAGTAGTGGGCTGCGGATGCGGTGCACGTTGTAGGCCGGCGAATCCCGGACGAACTCGCCTGGATCGCTCGTTGCCGCCTGGCCCATCAAATAGGCCACCAGTGGCGACCAACCGAAGTTCCATTCGTAGAGTAGATCACTGAAAGTGCACTGGCTGTTGCCTGCAGCGTATAGCTCTGGATAGGTGGTGAGGCTCTGCAGGGTAAAGTAGCCGCCGTAGGAGCAGCCGGTGACTCCGACCGCCCGGCGATCGACGATGCCCTGCGCGATCAAATGCTCGATGCCCTCCTTCACATCAGCAATGTCACGCTGGCCGAAGTTGGTGCCGTCGGCCATGTCGGAATAGAACTGAGCGCCATTCGAGACTCGCCCCGAGGCATTCACCATGAACACCGGGATCCCGAAGTTCGGAAGCAGGGAGTATGGGTTCTCGACATTCACGCCCCAGATGTTGTACATCTGGCCGCCTGGGCCGCCCTCTTGCCAGACCACTACGGGCCGTGGCTCGGGCGGGGGAAACGGCTCAGCAGCCGGATAAACATAGATGCCGGTCAACTCGTGTCCGTGCGAGGTCCGGTAGGTGATCGGCGCAAACCGGATCTGGCTGGCTTGGCGGGGCCGGGCGTTCGCGTCGCTGATGCGCGCCTGCGTTCCCGGCAGATCCCCAACCTCGCCGACGTACAACTCGGCCGGCTCGGTGACGTCCATGATCGCATAGACCAGGCGATCGCCGGCAAACGCGGCCGCCGAGATCACTCGAGGCCCAAGGTGAACAGGCTGCACAGCGCGGCCCTCGTCGGCAAGGTCAACTACGTAGAGGCTGCGCCAGAGGTTCTCGGCCACGGTGAGAGCCAGTCGCGAGGAGCCAATCGGCGTCAGGAACGTGGCGGGGCCGTCGAAATAGGGAACATCCCAGACGAGCTTGCCCACGTACTCGCCGGCGGGACTAAAGGCCAGAAAGCGAGTGCCGCTCGTGTACTCGTATACTGGGTGCTCGCGCCCGGCCAGTACGCTGGGCTGGGAAGCACGGACCACCAACCGCTGGCCATCGTCGGTCCAGAAGAGGGAGGTGAACTTGGGTGCCTGACTGATGACGTCCCCGAACTCCCGATTGGCGATCGAGCGTCGCTCACCACTGTCCAGGTCGACTATCTCAAGGCTGCGCTCCGTGATCCAAGGGTTTGAGAGCGGGTCGATCCGCCCAAGGGCCTCCTGCGTGTTCCAGTAACCCAGCGGCATGCCACCACCCCGATAGGGCCGCCCGCCAACCCGTTCGCCGGCCCACGGCAAGCTGACTGCCGCAAGGTAAGCGACTTGGCTGGTGCCCGGTCGTGAACGGGCTGTCGACAGTGACAGATACATGTCGCTTCCGGCCGGTATGTAGGCAATGGTCGTAGCGGTGCCGCGCTCGATGTCAATGGCCAGGATTTCCTCCTGGATCTGCGCGATCCAGACGGCCTCGGGCCGCGGTTTCGGCCAGACCGCGCCCTCGGGCATCACCACCTCCGGCCCTCTCAAGGTCGGTCGCTCGAACACGATCAGTGGTTGGGGAACGGACTGGGTATAGGCGAGCAAATGCCAGCTGCCATCGGCTTTGCGCAACAGTGGTCCCCCGAAAGGCTGGATGCGCTTGCCCGTCGGTGGCTGCGGTAACGACAATGGCTCTGAGGTCAGCTCGCCCGTCGCGGCGTCGAGAGTCAGCCGAACGTAACGCCCGCTGGTGAAATCGAGCGCCACGGCCAGCGCGCGGCGGTCGTCGAGCCAAGTCCAAGGCGTGAGACCGGCGTAGTTGTCGAAGGCCAAGGGCCGGAGACTCCTCGTCAAAACGTCGAGAACGTGATAGGTGCCGGCCAGGTAAGCCAGGACGTATTGGCCATTGGGGCTGGCGATCGAGGCCAGGCTGACCGACTGGGTATCGATGAGGGCCTCGTACCGGGCAAGCTCCTCAGCCGACAGAATCGGCGGCACCTCGTCGTAGCGGGGATCGAAGTCTATGACTTCAGCGTGCGCCGACCTCGGCAGGACCAGCAAGAGACCGAGAACTAGCGGCAGGATCAGGCACAGCCGCGTCCGCATGACACCTCCTGTTCTGTGGCTAGGCTGGGACAGAGTGGGCCCGATGGTCTCAGAGCCACCACCGCCGGTCTTCTCGCGGGGCCAGGGCAGAAGCCTGACAGGCTGAGAGAACATGAAGGGCGCCGAGAGAGCATAGCCTTCCAGCACGGGGCTGGCAAGGTCGAGGAGAACTACCCATGCCGCCGCCAGCGGTGCTCGACAGCCCTGACCGCAGGCGTAGCGTCGCGTGCCAGCCTCACCTGACAAGACCAGGATCGGGGACCGTACCTGGCAAGACACACATTCGGAGAAGGGACACGCTGGTGGCCCCCGCATCTGCGGTCCTGACGCCCAACACGGCTGTGCCGCACCGGATGTCCGCGCCTCCGGCAGGGCAGGTGCCGTCCCAGAGTTGAGGTCAACCGACTGGCTCGTGCCCAGGGGCCAGCCAGCCAAGGTGAAATACCGGAGGCGGAACAGCCCACCGCTACAATACTGCCATTCGCCATGACCCTCGCCTCGCCCGCCTTGAAGCGCACCTTTGCTGCGCTGCGCTCGCCCAACTACCGGCTTTGGTTCTTCGGCCAGCTCGTCTCCCTGGTGGGCTCTTGGATGCAGACCACCGCTCAAGGCTATCTCGTATTCGAGCTGACCCACTCGACCTCGTATCTCGGCTACGTAGGCTTCGCCGCTGGCCTGCCGTCCTGGCTATTCATGCTCCTGGGCGGCGTCGTTGCCGATCGCCTGCCCCGGCGGACCGTGCTCGTCCTGACCCAGACGGCGATGATGGGTTTGGCCCTCGTGCTGGCCTTTCTCGTAGCCACCGACCGCGTAGTTCCCTGGCACATTGTCGCCCTCGCTTTGGCACTTGGCGTAGCCACCGCCTTCGACGCTCCGGCCCGCCAGTCTTTCGTGGTCGAGCTGGTCGAACGCGAGGACCTGACCAACGCCATCGCCCTCAACTCGACCATGTTCAACAGCGCCGTGGTGCTGGGACCGGCGATCGGGGCAGCCGTCTACGCCCTTCTCGGCCCGGCCTGGTGCTTCGCTCTGAACGGCCTATCGTTCCTGGCTGTTATCGCCGCGCTGGCTCGCATCAAGGTCGAGGTGCCACGAAGCCGCGGGGACCCCGACTCCCCCTTGCGGCAGATACGCACCGGCCTGCGTTACACGGCGATGGACCCCACGATCCGGACTCTCATCGCCAACCTCGGTCTCATGAGCTTGCTGGGCATCGGCCTGTTGGCGCTCCTGCCCGCCTGGTCGGTGAACATCTTGCATGGCGATGTGCGCACCAACGGCCTCTTACTCTCCGCGCGCGGGCTTGGCGCTCTGGTCGGATCACTGATGATCGCCTCCCTCGCCCACCGCACCCGGCGGGGGTCGATCTGGACTCTTGGTAGCTTGCTGATGCCGGCCATGCTCGCCCTTTTCGGCTTTTCGCGTTGGTTGCCGCTATCCCTCGTGGCCATGACGGGCGTCGGCTGGAGTTTCATGACCCAGGCCAACACGTCCAACGCCCTGGTGCAATCCATCGTGCCCGACGAGCTGCGGGGACGCGTGATGAGCGTCTACATGCTCGTGTTCTTTGGCGCCATGCCGCTGGGCGCGCTCTTCGCTGGCCAGATGGCGGCGCAGCTCGGCGAGACCTGGACCGTCCTTGTGAACACAGCCGTGCTCGCCCTGGCGGCTGCTTACCTGTACGTGCGGCTGCCGTTCCTGCGCCAGTTGCAGTAGGCGTGCCGGCAGAACATCGGGGCCGCGCACGGAGTTGGCCACCGGCAAAGGGCTCTTTGCTGGCCAAAGGCGCAATCCCAGCCGCGGGCCTTGTTGCGCGACGAACGGGACGTCAGCCCCAATCGCGCCCGTGGTATGATTGGCCAGCACCCAGGCTTGCAGCGAGGCGTCATGGCTCAAACCAGAGAGCTGCCCGGGGGCCTGTCGCCCCGTCAGCCGCCCGAGCGGCGCCAGCGAGTGCGGCTGCGCGAGAGCGCGCGGCACTTACGAGGAGGTATGATATGGAGCTTCTCACAGTGCAGGTTGTCAAGCCTAACGACGTCAACGTCATTATCGGCATGAGCCACTTCATCAAAACCGTCGAGGACCTCCACGAGGCCCTGGTGGGCACCGTCCCCGGGATTCGTTTCGGTCTCGCCTTCTGCGAAGCTTCAGGCCCATGCCTCGTTCGATGGTCGGGCACCGACGAGACCATGATCGAGTTGGCCCGTCAGACAGCATCCGCCATTGGTGCCGGCCACAGCTTCGTGATCTTCCTGGGCAGTGGCTACTTCCCGGTCAATGTGCTCAATGCCGTGAAGGCGGTTCCCGAGGTGTGCCGTGTGTTCTGCGCCACGGCCAATCCGGTGGAAGTGGTAGTCGCGGCATCTGAGCACGGGCGGGGCATTCTGGGCGTCATCGACGGCCAGTCACCGCTGGGCATTGAGGCCGCCGAGGATGTCGCCCGGCGCAAGGCTTTCCTGCGGACGATCGGCTACAAGCTCTAAGGGCCGGTGGCCGGCGTTCAGGACTGGCGTAGCCGCCCGGCAGCCACAGCGCCCAAGGCCCCGAGGAGCACCAGACCCAGGACGCCCTCCAGAATGGCCGCCACTCTGATCAGCCCCGAGCCCAAGGTGAGCGGGTGGGGTCGGAGTGATGTGAGTGTCGCCGCCGAGTAGTGCAGGGCCTCTAAGGCGTCAGCGGGAAGCCCTTCAGGTCCCGGAATCGCGCCGCTGCACAGATACAAGAAGCCGAACATCGACCACAAGAGCACCAGCGCTGCCACCAGGCGCCGCAGGCTTGTGCCGTAGCCGGTCAGCCACTCGGCAAGGCGCCCCAAACACCACAGAGAGCCGTGCCAGGCGAAAAAGGCGGCGCGGGTGAGCCGGCGCCGCATGGCGCGCCGCAGGCGAAAGCCCGGCCGCCTGGTAGACACCGGTTCCGGGGGACGTACGGTCTGAGGTGGAGTAGGCCCAGTCGCTCCACCATGGGTGGTCAGGCGGGTCTTCCGGCCGCGTCCCGGGCTTAGACCCAGAGCGTCAGCGTCAAAGGCCTGTTTGGCGGGCCGATCTGAACTGACGGCACCAGACCGCGCTCGGGGGCCGTAGTAGATCACGGCATTGCGGGGCCGATGCGACTCGGTCGCCATGCGCCAGGCCTGATAACGAGCCCAATCAGCATCCTCGAACCGGGCAGCGGCGGCAAACACCTGGCTGAGTTGCAGGTAGGTGGCGCGGGCTGCCGCCAGGTCGACGCAGGCCTCGCCGATGCCAGCGCACAGGTGGGCTCGAGTCAGGGCCGTTCGGGAGAAGCAAGCATGCTGAAGGAAGGCGTAACTGAATTCGGTCGTCGGCGTCAGATGGGCACCACACAGATCGGCGCATACCAGGCTGGCGCCTGAGAACTGGGCGCCGTCCAAGTCGGCATTGCACAGGCGGGCACCGTCCAGACGAGCCCAACGGAAGTCGGCCGCACGCAGTACAGCACCGCGCAGGACTGCCATCGGCAACAGGGCCTCACGGAAATCGGCGCGGACGGCCACCACCTCCGTCAAATCCGCCGTTAACAAACAGGCGCCCCGCAGGTCGGCAAAGCCGAGGTCAGCCCGCGAGAGCTTGGCCCCCGTCAGGTTGGCGCCCCGCAAGTTGGCCGCCGACAGGTCACACAGCCGCAAGTCGGCGTCCGCCAAAACGGCGGCCTCAAGGCAAGCCCCGCGCAGTCGAGACCCGCGGAGCACGACACCAGCTAGATGTGCGCCACGCAGATCGATGCCCGAGAGATCAAGGCTGTCCCCCGGCCTGAGCGGCTCAACCGGCAGGCCCGCGGCGGGCGATACCGCCACACCAGACACCTTGGCTGCCCCCGGGCGCTCCTCCAGCTCAGCCGTCACACTCTCCCCAGCCCGAGAGCGTAGCGGCGCGGGCCAGCGCCGGCAACCGCGCTGCCGGGCCACCGCCGCGCAAGGCGCTGCCGCTAGCGGTGTGAACCGTGGTCGGACCACAAGGGCTGGCTGTGGATAAGCCTGTGGGTAACGTTCGCGTAACTGCTTGGCGAGGAACGAATCAACCCACCGCCTCGTCCCGGTACTCACCGGACCGCTCAGCAAAATGCTATACTGCCGCGCCGTGCGCCACGCCAGTGCGATCAGGATGCTGCTGTCGCTGGTCGCCATCGTGCTCCTTGCCCTGGCTCTCCGTGGCCGGCTGGCATCTCAACTGCACGGGCTCCGCGACCGCGGCACGGCAACTCCTGAAATGATGCTAGCGGTGGCAGCCAGTTCGCCGCCCCCCGCCGAGCAGGAGTACCTGGTTCAGCCTGGCGACACGCTGAGCGCCATCGCCCTGCGCCTGGGCACCACCGTTGAGGAGCTCGTCGCGGCCAACGGGCTGGCTGACCCCGACCAGATCGCCATTGGCCAGCGCCTTGTCCTGCGCCCGGCCGTTGTTGGCGACGGACCGCCCGTTTTCGTCGTGCCAGACAGCGAGCTGGTCTTTGGTCCGGCGTACCGGGGCTTCGATACCGCGGCGTTCGTCCTCGAGCAAGGCGGCTATCTGGCTACTTACAGCGAGTCAGTTGGCCCTGACGTGCTGACAGGGCCGGTGATCGTGGCGCGGGTCGCCGAGGAATTCCTGGTCGGGCCACGGCTGCTCTTGGCCATACTCGAAGCCCGCAGTGGCATAGTCACGGGCTGGCCAGCGGATGACCTGGCACTCACCTACCCAGCCGGGCTCATCGATCCCGCGCGCGCAGGCCTCTGGCGACAGCTCAACTGGCTGGCTGACAACCTCAACCGTGGCTACTACAACTGGCACGACCGTGACAACCGCACTTTCCTGCTGGCCGACGGCACGCGCTTGGCCTGTCCAGCAGCGATCGGGGCGGCCAGCTGTGCCGTCCACCTGGCCATGGCCCAGCAAGCAGCCTCATGGGAGTTGGCGGATCGCCTGGCGAGCGTTGTCGAGGCCTACAAACGACTGTTCGGCGAGGCGCCGCGGCCGGCCGCACCGCCGACACGCCACCGGAGCCGTTTCCCGCGTCTGCAGCTGCCCTTCGCCAGGGGTGAGCGCTGGTGGTTCACCGGCGGACCACACGGCGGCTGGGCTGACGGCAGTTCCTGGGCGGCCATCGATCTCGTGCCTGACGAAGAGCAGGCTGGCTGCTTTGTCTCCAGCCGGCCCGCCCGGGCGGTCGCCGCGGGCGTGGTCACATCAGTGCGGCCGGGCAGCCTATGGTTGGATCTGGACGGCGACGGCCTCCGCCAGACCGGACCTGCCATCTTCTACCTGCACCTCACCTTGGCCACAGGCATCACCGACGGCGTCCGGGTGGCTGCCGGCGACGTGTTGGGCTACCCGTCGTGTGAAGGTGGCGTGAGTACGGCCACTCACCTCCACCTGGCCAGGGCTTGGGACGGTGAGTGGCTGCCAGCAGCCGGACCAGATCCCCTGGCCCTGGGGCCCTGGCACGTAGCGGCAGCCGGTCCGCGTTACGACGGCACCCTGCAACACGAGAACGGCCGCCGCCGCGAGGCCTGCGAGTGCCGACAGGTCGGGTACAATGACATCACCTGGTAGGCCATCGGCGAGCGACCGCGCCATCCTGGCACCTGTTTCGGGGCAGCCAAGGATGAGCGCCACGCGCAGCAGCTATACGAAGCCACACCTGGGCCACGAAAAACAGATGACAGAAGGAGTCATGGCCATGGATCTTGAGACAGGCCACCCACGCCAGGTTCGCAGCCAGCCAATCGGTCGCGCTCTATGGCGCCTTGGTGGCGTCGCCCTCGTTCTGGGAGCCAGCCTGCTGGCCGGCGGCTGTCGTCAGCCAGGTGCGCCGGCCCAGCCACTGATCCAGACCACTGCCGTGCCGGCACTGGGCACGCCCAGTGGCCACGCCCAGCCCTCGGACGCCGACCAGCCAGCAGGCAACCTCATGCCCGGCGGGGCTGGGAGCCAGACTGTGCCCACCCCCGAGCCGCCACCCTTCCTGGCTGCGACAGCCCTGGTGCCGCGGTTGCCCGGAAGAACCGAGGCCACGCCGACCGCAATCGCCGAGAGCGGTATCGCCGGTGTCGTGACCGACACCCAGGGCCAGCCCATCGTCGATGTGGCCATAGCCGTTGTTGAGTCGGATCGGCCGGTGCCGGCCATGGCCCCCTTCACCGACGCCCAAGGCCAATACCTATGGCGCCTCGGGCCAGGCACCTATACCCTGGAAGCCTACCGCGATGGCTATCGACCTGCGCGCCAGACGATAAGAGTGGAAGAGGGTCAGGTGGCCAAGCTCGACTTCCGCCTCGAGCGGCAATAGCGGCCGCCACCGGCCGGGCTCAGAGCTGGGCCGAGGGACACAGCTGGACAAGCAAGCAGTCGGGGCAGGACGGCCGGCGGGCCGTGCATATGCGGCGGCCGTGAAAGATGAGCAGGTGCCCCAGCTCGATCCACGTCTCGCGGTCGGCCAGCTTCATGAGATCTTGCTCGATCTTTTCCGGATCGCTTGAGCTGGTCAGTCCCAGACGCCGGGCAACGCGCTTCACATGGGTATCGACCACCACGCCCTCAGCTTTGCCGAAGGCAACCCCCAGGACCACATTGGCCGTCTTACGGGCCACCCCAGGCAGCTCTAGCAAGTCTGCCATTTCACCCGGTACCGCTCCACCATGATCGGCCACTAGACGTCGCGAAGCCTCCTGAATGAAGCGCGCCTTCTGGCGAAAGAACCCCGTCGAGCGAATGGCTTCCTCGAGTTCAGCCCGATCGGCAGCGGCGAAAGCAGCCGCATCGGGGTAGCGGCGGAATAGCCCCGGGGTTACCTGGTTCACCCGATCATCGGTGCACTGTGCCGACAGGATGGTGGCCACCAGGAGCTCGAAGGGGCTGCGGTGATCCAGCTCACATCGAGCGTCCGGGTGCGCGGCGCGCAACCGAGACAGGATCTCGGGCCAGCGGTCGGCTGCCGATGAATGCGCACTGAGGCCGCCGGACGCCGCCTTGGAGCGTTTGGCCATCCTAACCCCTGGCCACCGATGATGTATGATTGGCCTAGGGCGGTCAAGACAGGCCCACGGGGCAAGAAGAACATGACGATGCGCGGACCTCGGCCATGCTGTCACCCAAGGTGGGCCCTGCTGCCACTCCTCGGTTGCCTGGCCAGCCTGGGGTCTAGCGGCGGTTGGGCCGCCAGCTCGTCCGCACGGCAGGCCGCCACTTCACTGGCAGCTGCCAGGCCGACGGTGGCAGCGCGGGCCGTTGGCCCATCCCCCGATGCAGGCACCTGGCCGGCTGCTGCACTCACCAGAGCTGGCGACCGTGAGGGAGACTACGGAACAGTTGACGGCGCGGGGTCGGTCGGTCCTCTAGATACGGCCCGGCTGCAGGCACCGGGGATAGGCTATCAGCTGGTCGCCACCTGGTCTAACCGGCCGTGGCAGCTTACGCCAGGCCGCTATGGGCGAGTTGCCGACATCAGCGCGACACCCGATGGCACCACGCTGGTCCTGGACGGACGACACAACGTGGTACATGTGCTGGCCCCCGATGGCCAGCCGCGAGGCATCATCCGCCTGCCGGGCATGGCCCCAGGCGAGGGCTGGGAAGTGCAGCGCCTGGATGCCGGCTTCGACGGCACGTTCACCGTGCTATGCCTTGGCCCTTACGAGATGAGCAGCATCCGCCCCCAGCGCCTGTACCGCCTGACAACTGACGGCCAGCTGCGGTCGACCATCGAACTGGAAGTCCTGCCGCAAACCATGTATGTCGACGTGGCGCAGAGCCCTGACGGCCGAGTCTACCTCGTCCGCACCGGTCCGCAGAACCCTTTCGTGATCTGGCCCGGTCCCACACCCACGCCGCGTCCCGGCGATTCGCCGGCGCTTAGCGGTGTCGACGTGCTGGATGGGCGTGGCCGGTTGCTGGAGACCATTCGTCCGCCCGAGATGGACGTCCCCTTCGGCGTCGACGTCGACGAGACGGGGGCCGTCTTTGTGCTGAATCGCGTCCCAGTGCCCTGGCATGAGCCGCCGCCCGAGGGTACGGCCACTCCCCGACCCTCGCTATTGGGCCGGCGGTTGAGCGGTGGCGGTCCCGCACTCGTCCTCCAGCAGGCAACCACAACGCCACCGTCGGCCGCACCAGTTGAGGGCGTGATGTTCTTTGCGCCAGACCACAGCTACCTGCGCACCTGGCCATTCGCGGGTGCCGAGGACCTGGCAGTCGGACCCGGTGGGCTGTACGTCTCGCGCCAGGTTGAGATCTATCGCCTGCCGGAGACCGAGCCGCTCTACACCGGCCCCTTCGGACGCGTCTATGCGGCCATGGTCAACGACGTGGTATTCCATCTAGACGTTGCGGCTGATGGCCGGCTGCGCGCCGGTATGAGCCACTGCTACTTCCAGGGCGTCCTGGATTTCGGACTCCGGCCGGCCAGCCGGACGACACCACTGCTTAGGGGTCGCCTGGACCGACCGGAGCTTGAGGGCCCGGCCTATCCGCTTCGACTTTCCTTTGCCAATGGCCGCCTGGCAGTGCTGCAGGGCCGATACACCATCGACGGACTGCGCCCTAACCAGCGATACGTCGCCCATCCCTTCGCGGCGGAGCCACAGACCATACAGCTGTGGACCCCAGATGGGCGGCTGGAGGAGCAGTGGGGAGTGTGCTCCAGCTCGGAGAGCTGGTGGGTGCGTGACCTGGCCGCAACAAGCGACGCCATCTTCACCGCCGACAGCTACCTGGTCCACAAGCGGCCCGACAGTGGCTTTCCGGCCTGGACCTACGTGCCGGCCTTGACCCTGCCGCCGAGCAGTCCCTCGCGCCTGGCGGCGGTGGCGGCCGACGGCAATCGACTGGCGGTCTTCGACCTGGCGGCCAACCGCATCTCGCTCTTGGATACCTCCGGGTCCCTACAGTCGGAGTGGCCCGTCGCCCCCGATTCGGGCACCGCTGTCGTTGACATCGCCCTGCACCATGATCGGCTGTACCTGGCTGACGGAGCGGGGCGGCGGGTGCTGGTCCTTGACCAGGACGGCACCCAGCGCGGCTCCTGGCCCGTCATCGACGCCCCCAGGGCTTTGGCCGTGGGGCCTGGCGGTGACGTCTTCGTTCTCGGCAGCGGCGGCTGGATCCAGCGCTACCGGCCGGATGGCGAACGGCTGGCCCTCTGGACGGTGCCCCAGCACGGTCCAGACGCCTTGGACCTGGCTGTCGGCGATGACGCGACCGTTTATGTCGCCTTTGTCGGCCGTGACCGAACCGGGTTCGAGGCCCGCTATCCCAACGATCCAGTATTCCACGTCACGCCCGCCGGTATCTGGCTTTTCCGCGAGACCGCTCTCCCCGAGGAGCCGGTCGTCCCCCGCAACGGCTGCCTCGCCAGTCCAGGCAAGTCAGCCAGCCCAACGCGGCTACCCTTGGGCGACGAGGTAGCTGTCCGCCTGGACGTGACCGGTGCGTGTCCACCGCAAGTAGAACCAGTCCAACTGATGCTGGTGTTCGACACCTCCCGCTCCATGAACTGGAACAATGCCTTGGAGCGGGCCAAGGACGCCGCCATGGTTCTCATACGTGAGCTGGCCCCAGGCCCGGTGGAGGTCGGCCTGGCCACCTTCGACGACGATGCCGCGCTGCGCCTGCCGCCGACTAGCGATCTGGCTAGCTTGCGAGCAGCGATCGGTGGTCTACAGGCCTGGGGCGATACCCGCCTCAGTGGCGGCATCGCCGTAGCCCAGCAGGCCTTGCTGGCAGCCAAGCGGCCAGACGTCGCCACTCAGGCGATCATCATCCTGACGGACGGCGTGATCAAGGATGACCCCAGTGCTGCCGCCGCTTCAGCTCTCGAGGCTGGCCTGGAGCTCCATGCCTGGCTTTTCCCGACCTATGAGTACGAGTTTGCCCACTGGGACGCTATCGCCAGCCTGCTGGGTAGCGAGGATCGGCTATGGCGGGACCCGGACAGTGGTTGGCTGGCCGCGTTTGCCGCCCAGCTGCGTCACCAACGACCGGCGAGCGGTCTGTTCGAGGCCATCACCATCGTCGATCAAGTGCCCGCCAACATGCGCTATGTCGCCGACTCGGCACGACCAGAGGCCAGCTGGGACCCCGTGGGCCGCACCCTCACCTGGACGCTGGGGACCACAACAGCGGACGAACTCTGGCTCGACTACCGCCTGGAGCCCCTCGATAGTGGCTTCTGGCCGACGAACGTGATGGCCACAGCCAGCTACACCGACGCGCTCGGCCTGCCCGGTAAACTCGTGTTCCCCATCCCCTACGTCGAGGTCTACGCGCCCCGTCGCGACCTCTACCTGCCGCTGCTCTCACGACACACTTGCGTGGTACGCCAGCAGCCTCTCGATGTGCTGCTGATCCTGGATGCCTCCTCGAGCATGATGTCCCCGGCGCCTGGCGGCGGGACGAAGATGCAGGCGGCCGGCCGAGCCGCGGCGCTGTTCGTCAGCCTGCTGCGCCAGCCGATTGACCGAGTGGCGGTCATCGCCTTCAACGACCGCGCCACAGTGCTGACCCCGTTGACCGGCGACCTGGCCCACGCTCAAGAAGCCCTGGGCCGTATCGAGACACGGCCGGGGACAGCCATCGACCTCGGCCTGCAAGCCGCCAGCGAGGTCCTGGAATCGCATGGTCGACCTGGCGCGGTGTCCGTAGCCGTGTTGTTGTCTGACGGAGCCCAGACGCTGCCCGGCGATCCAGCGGCCGCGGCGCAGCGCCTTCGTGGGCTCGGCGTGATTCTATACGCGGTCGGTTTCGGTGAGGACGTCGTGCCCAGTCAGCTGATAGCCCTGGCCGGTGCCACCGAGCGGTATCTGTACGCTCCTTCGGCAGACGAGCTGGAGCAGGTGTTTCGTGACCTGGCCCTGCGGGTGGAGTGCGATGGCGGCTGAGCCTGCCGAGGGCGAAGTGCTGTCAGCCAAGCGCAGGATCGGCCTGGAGCCAAGCCCAGAACCTACCGATGAGCCCCCGTAACGACAGCAGCCAGCCGGACGTTATGCAATCCGGTAGCGAGGTTTCTGAGTGGGCCGGCCTGGACGCCGAGCGCATGCTGGCAGCCAAGGCATGTGCCGGCGACCGGGTGGCGTTTGGCGAGCTGTACAATCGTTATCTGGACAAGATCTATCGCTACGTTTACTTCAAGGTCGGCCAGACTGGGGATGCGGAGGACATTACGAGCCAGACGTTCTTGAAGGCCTGGGACGCGATCGGCGACTACGAATGGCGCGACCATCCGTTCGGCGCCTGGTTGTTCCGCATCGCCCACAACCTGGTGGTTGACTACCACCGGGCTCGCCGAGAAACCGTGCCCCTGGATGACGCCAGCCCGCAGCTGGAGAGTCGCGCCAGTCGCGACACGCTCAGGCCCGAGGGAGTGTTGGCGGGCATCATCGCCAGCGACCGAGTGCGCAAGGCGATCGCGCGCCTCACCGAAGAGCAGCAGCAAGTCCTGGTGTTGCGCTTCTACGAGGGGCTGTCGACTGGCGAGACAGCCCTGCTGATGGGCAAACGCAGCGGTGCCGTGCGGGGCTTACAGTTTCGTGCCCTGTCCGCCCTGCGCGAGCTGTTGGACCGGCAAGAGGACGAACTGGGATGAGCCTTGAGGTCGAGCTGCGGCAAGCACTCGACGAGTGCCTGGAGGCCGGGCGCGAGGAGACCGCGGCTGGGTCGCCGGTCAGCGCCCGCTATCCCGAGCTGGCCCCAGAGCTTGAGCCACTGCTGGCTGTCGCCGCCGAGCTGCGGGCACGGCCGCCGTTGCCCATGCCCAGCCCGGAGTTTCGAGCACGGCTGGCGCGGCAATTGGCTCAGGCTCCAGCCCCCCGCTCGCTGCGTAGAAGCCGGCTGCCGGTCTTTAGCCTCGCGGGTTTGAGCTTGCGCCGGCCGGTAGTCTATGCCGCAGCGGTGCTGACGGCGTGCATCGCCTTCCTCATGGTCGGCGCTGTTGGCGCTTCGGCATCAGCCACTCCAGGTCAGCCTACCTACTGGCTCAAACGGCGGCTGGAGACAGTCCGCCTCCTGCTGGCCGGTGATCAGGCAGTGGCCGTTCATCGCGCCCTGGCTGATCGTCGCCTGGACGAGGCCCTGGCAGCTCCAGCTTACGGCGGCCTGCTCTTGGCCGATTTCAGCCGCGAGGTCACAGCCGCCTTGGTCGAGGCCGACGAGGCGCTTCAGGCTGGCGCCGATCGGAGCGCGGTTGCCGATCCGCTTCTGGTGTGGCTGCATGGCTGCCGGGAGAGGCTGCTGCAGGCACGATCGAACTTGCCCCCGACAGCCTGGCGTGCGGCCATGGCCCTGGTGGAGGAAGCGATCGCCGCCCTAACCGCCGACGGGCTGAGCTCCTCGATCGTGCCGCGCCTGGCCGATGCCCGGCAGCTGCTGCGCGCCCGCTGGCTGGCCGGTGGCGGTTGGTCAGATGAACCGGGCAGAGACAGCCAGCGATACGAGCGTCACGCCGCCCTGGTAATGCCGGTTGAGGGCCGGGCTTCGCCCGCGCACGAGGCCGCCAGGTCTGCTATGGTCAACCCGGAAAGTTCGACCCACCGCGCCTGGCCCGCGGTGACCGCTGCTCCGAGCGTTGTCACGGGCAGGGAGCAGCTCGAGCCGCCGCCTTCGCCACCGGCTACGCCCGCAGATCCACCCAGAGGCCAACCGCCTGCCGAGCCGCGCCCAGCGCCGACCGAACCGCCGGCGCCAGTACCGCCACCGAGCGCCACCTCGGCCCCAAGCGATCCGCCAACGTCGGCCCCGCCAGCCGAGGCATCGGTTACGGCCACCATCCCACCCCCAAGCTCACCGACCCCCTCTGCCACGCCAGAGGCCACGGCTACAGCGGCTCTGCCTGAGATCGTCTACCTGGCGTGCTTCCCGCAGACGATCGAGGTGTACGGCCAGTCGCGCTGCGAGGTCCAGTTGGCAAATGCCCAAGGCCTGCAGCTCAGCTACCTTTGGTCCACCGACTGGGGTGTCATCTACAACGCCGATCAGCCGGTAGCTATGTTCCATGCCGTTTTGAGCATGGGGGGTATCTCCAAGTTCGATGCCCCAGTTCGGATTACAGTGCGGACCGACAGCGGGCTTGAGCTGAGCGGCGAAACGGTGGTGTTTGTAGTGCCCAGACTCAGCCAGATTCAGGGACCAGACGGGTGGCCACCCCGAGCGCCGGCCGCGGGCACCTGCGCCAGCCTCCAGAATGAGGCCTGCCATGCCCGCTAGTCAATTCAGCCGCCGATCGGTGGGCTTGGGCCTGGCACTAGCGCCGCTGTTGCTGCTAGCTGGGTGGGGGGCCAGTGGCTGGCTCGGGCCGGCCGTTCGAGCCGAAACGCCTGATCGCGCCGTGCAGGCCACGCCAGCACCAAAGCTGATCACCGGCCGTCTTGATCTTGCCCGACCGAGCGAGCCCTGCCGTCACGACGCCATCCTGCGCCAGTGCTTCAGCGGCGACATCCACCTGGTGCGCTCTGACACCGACCTGAGCCCGTTCGTCGGCTACGACGTGCGCCTGGAGGCGGCGGAGTACGAGTGCGAGAGCGGTAGTGGTCACTACCTCCAGCTCCTCAACGTCAGCTTGCTCACGGGCGGGTGCGGCCCAACGCCCACCCCGCCACCCACGCCGACCCGCGGTCCGGTAGAGAACATGGCCCTTGGCGCCCCTTTCGCGGCCCGCGACGCGGTTGCCGGCTGGCCGGCCCAATACGCCAACGATGGCAATCCTGACAGCGCCTGGCGATCGGACTCCGACGTGAGCTGGATCTACCTGGACCTTGGCCATGGCGTGGACCGTCCCCGTACGTTCAATCAAGTGGTGCTGCGCTGGGGTGAGGCCTTCGCGCGGCGTTACGCGCTCTACGTGTGGGAGACAGACAGTTGGAGCGGCATCTATCAGACGCTGGCCGACGGCGATGGCGGCGACGACATCATAAGCCTGCCGCGAACGTACGCCCGCTTCGTGCTGCTCTACCTGGTCGGCTCGGCCACCGACGGCGGCTACGAACTTCGAGAGTGGGAGATCTACGGCCGCGAAACAATAAACCAGGCACTGGGCGGAGCCATCGACGTCTCGAGCGCGCTGCCAGATCGTCCCGGCCACCTGGCCAACGACAGCGACCGTAGCACCTACTGGCAGTCCCTGCCACCAGTCGCCGATGCCAACCCCTGGCTTCGGATATGGCTGCCCGGGATCTACGTGGCCGAGCTCCGTCTCTACTGGGTGGAAGATCGCTTTCCGTTGCTCTTCACCGTCGTGATCTACGACGGCAACCAGATGCGTCAGTCGACCTGGCAACCGCGTACGGCGGTCAATCGGATTGCGCCGCCAGCCCCTATCCGGGCTGACGCCGTCCTGGTTTACAGTCGGCTGGCTTCGAGCGAAGGGCCGGTTGCCCTCGAGGAGATCGAGCTCTACGAAAACTCCCTCGCCGCCGGCCTGAACCGCCACCCATGGCTACCGGGAGGGCAGTCGAGCGGGATCTTTGCCCTGGCGAAGGGCGAGCGGCGGACCTGGCCGCCGGGCCAGGAGCATGACGGCTGGCGCGCCGTGGGCGCAATGGCTATCGACGCCACTAACGGCCCTTCCGTCAGCCGCGTGCTGCCCTAAGCTCGAGCCGAACACCCGTCGAACAATGGCGGCCCAGTGGCCCCCGCCGCTTGCCACCGCTTTCACGCTGAGGCCCAGCCTGGCCATTAGGCCCTGGCCCCATTCCTGCTACTGGCCTCTAAACGACGGCCTCGTCGCCCAGAGCCACTGGCAGCCAGAAGGCGAACACCGCGCCGCCGCCAGGATTCTGCTCGATCCAGATCCGCCCGCCGTGAGCCTCAATGTTGGCCCGACTGACTGCCAGGCCGAGGCCTGTGCCGGGGAGACCGCGGGCTCGATCCCGCTCCAGTCGAAAGAAGGGCTCGAAGACGCGCTCAGCCAGTTCGCCGGGCACGCCCGGTCCACGGTCAGCCACCCTGACCACGACTCCCCGGTCGGCCGCGCTCACCCGGAGCATGATCTCTCCACCCTCCGGCCAGTAGCGAACGCTGTTAGCCAAGAGGTTGGCCAAGACCTGCAGGAGCCGGTCGCGGTCTACCATGACCGCTGGCAGAGGCCGACTGATCTCCAACCGGAACTGATGCCGATCGCTGAGGTTGCGAGCGTCAGCAGCCGCCCGCTCAACCAGTTCTCCCAGGTCCTCGGGCTGACAGTGCAGACTAACCTGGCCCGCGTCTAGCCCCGCAAACTCGGTGACCTCGTCGACCAGCCTGGCCATCCAGCGCGACTTGCTTAGCACCAGCTCAGCCCAGCGACGGCGCTTCTCCAGGTCGGCATCGGCTCTTTCCCACAGCAGATGGGCATAGCCCAGAATGCTGGTCAACGGTGTCCGCAGTTCATGACTCACCACCTGGATCACCGCTCGCAGCCGATCTCGAGCCACCAGAGCCTGAGCGTGTTGTGCCCTTAGCTCCTGCTCCAGACGAAATCGGGCTGAGGCGTCATGAACCGCCAGCAGGACGCCATCCACGCCGCGGGCAGGATCGCCAAGGGGCAGAAAGGATGCGCTGAGCGCCTCATGTCCGCCCTTGGGGCCCAACAGGCGCACGTTGCCCACGTGGCCAGGCGTTCCGTGCAGCGCGGCTGCCAGAGCGTCCCGAGCCTGCGGCCGCCCCAGATCAGGAATGATGGCCAACACTGGCCGCCCCAAGAGCTGCTCGGCCGAGAGGGCGACCAGCTGGCTGAAGGCCCGGTTGGCATGGGTGATGCGAAGTTCACGATTCAGCGAGGCGACGCCGATGGGATCCAGGCCTGGCAGCGGCTCCGCATCCAAGGCGGGACGAGGTGCCTGAGTCCAGAGCTGGGTCTGCTCGATCAGAAGCGCCGCAGCGTCAGCCAGGATAGATGCCCGACCCCGTCCCTCGGGCGAGAAAGCGTTTGGCCGCTCGTTGGTCAGCTCCAGGGCACCGGTCGTCACCGTACCAGGTCGTAAGGGCAAGCCCAGGTAGCTCCGCACCGGGGGCTCGGCATCCCAGTCGGGACGTCGGCGCAGCGAACGTGGGTCCACCGCCACGTCCGGGCTTGACAGTGATCGCCCTTCAGCAACCACCCGCCCGGTCAGGCCCTCGCCGATGGCTAGCCGATGGCCCATGGCCGCAGCCGGCAGGCCACGACCGGCAACGAGCACCAGGTCGCCATGGCTTGGATCCACCAGGTACACCGCGCCCCGATCAGCTCCCAGAGCGGCAATGGCAATGGCCAGCAGACCGTCCAGAGTCGCCGCCAGGTCACGGCGCGGACCGTCAGCTCCGGTACTGGTAGCGGTCATGACCCCAGGCGAGTGGCACCTGACGGTAGCCCCGAGTGCCTGGCCAGCGCGCGCCGCTGCTGCAGGAGGTGTTGCTCGATGACCGCCCGCTGTCTGGCGAGCTGGACGGCACGGGCGTTCAGCTCCGGACTGTCTGCAGCCGCCTGGGCCAACAGGTATCGCAGACCCTCCAAATCCCGATTCAGGCGATCCTTGCGCAATCGCAGGACGTCCACGCACAGCGACCAGCAGCATTCTGCCAGGTCGTGGACAGGGATCGATTCCGCCCAGGAACGAAGGTCGCTGGCATACTCAGCCAGTGGTTCAGGAAGCGCATCCAGCCGGTGCTCCTCCGGGGCGTCAGGCGGCACTGCGCCGATGGCCGCATAGCGCACTGCGACCAGCAGGTCCCGGTCGGTCGCGCGGTCGACATCTGCTGGCTCTAGTCCCGGCTGGTCAAGGCGGGAGAGGAGCTCGTCCACGCCTACGATGATGCTTGGTTCACACAGCAGACGCGCCAGCAGCCAGGCCGCCGTGTCCCGAGGGGCGGCTGGCTTATCGACGCCGGGGCCAGGATCTGAGGCGTGGTCCCGGCCCTTGGGCCGGGAGCGTCGATACTCAGCCAGCCGGCTGTTCAGTACCCGCTCGTCGATGCGCAAGATCTCAGCCAGGCGGGCCAGCCACGCTGAACGGGCCACCGGATCGGGCACGACGGCGACAATGGGCAACAGTCGGCGGGTTGCTTCAGTCCTGTGCTCGGGGTCCGACAGCTGCAAGTCCTGGAGCAGCGTCACAAAGAGGTATTCCATGAGTGGCCGCGAGTCCCGGATCAGATCAGACCAGACATCCGGCTGATCGCGAATCACATCGTCCGGATCCAAGCCTTGGGGCAGCGTGGCAACTCGGATGCTCAAGTCGATTCGCGGCTCCCACTGGATCCAGCCCTGACCTGTAGGCACCGGGATGAGCCCCTCCGCCCCCGCCTCGCGAGCCACCTCCAGCCCTCGCAGCGTAGCCGCCTGCCCTGCGGCGTCAGCGTCCAGGGCCAGGATCAAGGCTGGCGCGTAACGCTTGATCAGCGTCACGTGCTCAGCAGTCAAGGCTGTGCCCAGACTGGCCACAACGTTCTCGAAGCCGGCGACGTGAGCCCTTATGACGTCGGTGTAGCCTTCTACCACGACTGCGGCGCCAAGGCGTCGAATCGCGGGCGCTGCCCGATGCAACCCGTAGAGCAACCGCTTCTTGTCGAAAATGGGACTCTGAGCCGTGTTGAGGTACTTTGGTACGCCCTTCGGATCGAGCGTTCGGGCCCCGAAGCCCACGGGCCGACCGTGCTCGTCACAGATCGGGAACAGTAGCCGGCTGTAGAAGACGTCCTGCAAACGCCCGTCCTCGCGCCGCTTCACCAAGCCAGCAGTCACCGCTTCTTCCTCGCTGAACCCCGCAGCTTGCAGCCGCTGCGCCAGGCCAGAGGCCCTTGGCGGGGCGTAGCCCAGCTCGAACATCTGGACGGCATCGCCCCACAGCTGGCGGCCTTTCAGATAACGGCGGGCCAGCTCGGCCCCTGGGGAGCGCAGGAGCAGGTCGTGGTAAAGAGCGACCGCCTCGGCCACGGCAGCACTCAGACGCTCTTGCGCCGAGCGTGCTCCTTCTAGCTCAGGCGCCGGCCGCGCGAGCTCAATTCCCGCCCGTCGGGCCAGCAACTCGAGGGCGCCCCGGAAGTCAACGTGCTCCGCACGCCGGACAAACTCGATGACGTCGCCGCCCTCGCCACAGGCACCATAGCATCGCCAGCTGCCAGTTGGATAGACGACAAAGCTTGGCTGAGTCTCGGTGTGGAAAGGGCACAGCGCTTTGTAGTTTCGGCCTGCCTTCTGTAGCGGCACGTACTCGCCGATGAGCTCGACTATGTCGATGCGCGCTTTGATCTCGTCGATAACGCTCACGGCGGTAATGATAGCCCCTGGTGCCAGGGCAAGGTTAGCACCTGCGCCAGCTGGCCAACTTCGCAATCGGAGTGCGGAAGGGATCCACCTCGACCACCGGCTACGGCCGCGTCGCCAAAGCTTCGCTTGCAGCCACGTCGGAGCTGTCACTCTGGGCATCGCCCGGACCACTCGCCGTTGGGCTGGCCGAACCGTTCAGCCTCAGGCCATCCTCAAAGCCCAAGAGGTAGCGAGCGATGGCGTCGATCTGATTGGCCCGCAGCGGACCACCGAAAGCCTGATCCCAGGGCGGCATGGCCAGTGGCGGACGGGGCGCACCGGCCCGACCACGCGGTGTGGTTGTCGGACCCGCCACCGCCGGTCGGTTCCCGGGGTATCGATCCGGGCGCGTCGATATGATCCGCCCACCCGCGGCGGCCTGGACAATATACTCGTAGGCCAGTTCTGGATCCCAGCCCAGCTCTTCCAGCCGCCAGGCCACGCCGGGACCCAAGTGGCCGCCGTACAGTCCGGACGTTCCGTCCAAAGGCGGCCCCAAGGCACCACGGGCGTTCCGACCGTGGCAGCGAGCACAGTGTTCCTCGAAGAGTCCGGCCCCCGTCTCGATGGTCCGCGCCTGCCAGACGCGGTGCCCATGGTGGAGTCGTCCTTCTTCAGCTCGAGCAAGTAGCGCCAAGAGGACTACCAGGCCGAGCGTTGAGAGCAGGCCGACCCAGCTGTCCAGGGCCTTCATTCGACCCCGCCCTGACAGAGCGCCAGCGCTCTCAGGCCCTGGTTCAACTCAGCGGCTTGGGGCAGCATCGCGATGCACCGCCATGTTCGCTTGTGCCTGGTTGTGCCGTAAGAGCCGGGCTGGGCCCTGGGGCCCAACGCTCGTGACCTCATCCCAGCTGATAGTGAGTTCCAGCCACTTCACGGACGGCTGCCAGCCTTCAATAGTCAACACTGCCAGTGGAACATCGCCGCTCTGGGGCGGTATGAGCCGCGGTTCGGCTTCGATCTCCGCCTTCAACCGGCCCAGCAGTCGGTGCAGGGCATCACCTTCAGCCGCTGTGGCAGGCCCAATGAACTCATAGCGGGTCCGGTCTCTGAACTCCGGCCGGGCCGGCCAGGCGATGGGGTAGCTGATGAAGTAGGTTTTCGCCGCTCCGTCGGCGCCGGTCGCCAGCTCCTCCCATGGCAACCGGCGAAAAGGCCCAGCGCCATCTGCGGGCAGGTAGCGATCCAGTATGGCCTGGGCGGGCGGCGTTACGATCAGGAAGCGCGGCGTGCCCATGTAAGACAGGACAACGAGGATGCCGCTGCCTACGATGCCCATGGCCACCGCCAGCTTGCGCCGCCTGGCCAGTCGATAGGGGTTCTGGTCGAGCCACGGCAAGACCAGCAGCAGTACGCCGGCCACGGTGGGCAGCAGCACCCCCATCGTTCTGGCGTCGCCAAGCTTCAAGAGACCTTGCAGCCACAGGAAGAACCAGGGGGCAGTGGCGTGCAGTGGCGTGGTTAGCGGGTCGGCCGGTGGGCCGAGCGGAGCATCGTAGACCACCGCGGCCGCGAGAACCAGGACGAAGGTGACCGCCGTCGCGCGTGCCAGCTCCTGGCGCAGGATGTCGGGAATCAGCGGCACCGCCTCTAGCGCCCGGCGGCGCTCAGCAGGCGTGAGCTGGCCCTCATGGACCACCGCCGGGAGGCTGATCGAATGTTGGCGCGCCACCTTGTAGTAGTGGACGAACAGAACCAGTGCGGCCAAGAGCGGCAAGCCGACGACGTGCAGCTGGTAGAAGCGCAACAAGCCCTCGTCCCAGATCTCAGGGGCACCGCGCAAAAGCAGGTTCAGCTGGGCGCCCACCAGGGGTACAGCGGCCGCAACCGACGTCCCGATAGTTACCGCCCAATAGGCGAGCTGATCCCAAGGCAAGAGGTAGCCGGTGAAAGACAGCCCCAGGCACAGGGCTAGCAACACCACCCCGGTGAGCCAGGTGAATCGGCGGGGTCCTTTGTAGGCCCCGGTGAAGAAGACGCGCGCCATGTGCAACACTGAGACGCAGACCAGACCTTCGGCACCGAGGCGATGCAGATCACGGACAAGTGATCCAAAGGGCACCACAGTGATTATCCGGACCATGTCGCCATAAGCCCGCTCAGGCGTCGGCGCATAGAAAAGCATCAACAGCAGCCCAGTCACGACCTCCAGAACTAGAAAGTAGACGCTCAGCCAGCCTAGCCACCAGGTATGCCGCAGCCAGGTGCTGCCCCGGCGGTAGGACGCGGGCCGCAAGTGCAACAGGAAGCTCGTGACCCGCATGCGCCGGCGCGGATCTGGTGTTCGGTCAGGCAACGCTCCACGGGCAATCGCCCGCATGTCGGCCATGCTCAGGCCAGCCACTAGACCGCGGGCCAGCCGATCTGCGCCGAGCTTTGGTCTGAGGGCTCTGGGGGACTGAAGCAGCCAGCTGACAAGGCGCCTCACCGAACGCAGCGGCGCAGACCACGGTGTATGCCCAGGCATAACGAGGCCTCTAGCCTCCGAGCGGACCGGAGACCACCCGCGGCGGGCCAGGCAACCGCGTTCCAGTCTCGACGACAACCGTACTGCCCGGTGGAATGAGCACCGGGCGAGCCGAACCATCCGTTCGCGCCACTTCTCGTCCCTGAGCGTCCAGAGCGCGAACGATGAGGCGATCCATACCGCGCGGCGCCGGCCCGGTGAGGCATGTGCCATCGGGCGCGAACTGCGAGGCGTGACAGGGGCAGACAAATAGACCCGCGGCGTCGTCCCATTCCAGCGCACAGCCCAAATGCGGGCACGCCTGGGACAGCGCCAGGACTCCCTCCTCGGTCATCAGCCACCAGAAGCGCTGTCGCGGCGGGCGCTGTGGCTTTGGCGTCGCGGCGAGAAGCCTCTCGGCCGGACCCAGTTCGACCCGACTGCCGGAAGTGCCCGAGGGCCCGGGTGGCCGGCCGTACCGCAGGAGCAGGATCCCGATTTCCAGCGACAAGAGGCCCAACGACGAGAGCCAGAAGTAGTTCAGTAGCTCACGGCGGCTGAGCCCCTGCGGCCCCTCGCCGGCCGACTTCGGCTTGACTTCCATCGCTGGGCTCGCTTCCTCCCAGTGCGCCGCGCGGCCCGAGCTTGACCGGCTCAGGCTACGCCGCCGACGCCGGCTGAACCCCCAGCCGGCGGACCATACAACCCCCCCGGCCCGTACATGCGCTCGTAGTAGGCTCGAAACTCGCCGCTCTTGATGGGTCGCCACCACCATTCGTTCTCCAGATACCACCGGGCTGCCTGCCTGATGGCCTCTGTCGGCGATAGCCGAGGAGCCCAGCCCAGAGCGCGCAGCCGTGAGGTGTCCATGGCGTAGCGTCGGTCGTGGCCTGGCCGATCGGCCACGTGCTGGATGAGCGATTCGGGCTTGCCCAGCACCTCCAGGACCAGGCGGGCCATCTCCAGATTGGGTATCGAGATGCCTGTGCCGGCGTTGTAGATGCCGCCCGGCTCACCGCGAGCCAGCACACAGTCGATAGCCGAGCAATGGTCCTCCACCCACATGTAGTCACGCTCCTGCAGGCCATCGCCGTAGATCGGCAGCGGCGAGTCGTCGATGGCGTTGGTGGCAAAGAGGCTTAGCGCCTTCTCTGGATACTGATACGGGCCGATCGTGTTGGAGCCTCGGGTGATGGTGACGGGCAGCCCATAGGTAATGTGGTAGGCGAGGACCAGTAGATCGGCGCCCGTCTTGCTGGCGGAGTATGGCGAACGAGGCTGCACGGGGTCCGTCTCCCGCGACGCACCGACCGGCACGTGCCCGTAAACCTCGTCCGTCGAGACCTGGTGCAGCCGCAAGCCGCGCGCTCGAGCAGCCTCGAGCAAGGTGTAGGTACCCAGAACATCGGTGCGGATGAAGGCTTCCGGCTCAACGATGGAGCGGTCGACGTGCGTCTCGGCAGCGAAGTTGACGATAGTGTCCACACCATGGCCGTCGACCGCCGCTTCGACGGCACCCCGATCTGCGATGTCGCCGCGCACAAATGCATAGCGCGGATCGCTCTCAAGACCCCGCAGGTTGTTCAGGTTGCCGGCATAAGTGAGCTTGTCGAAAACCACAACCCGATCCTGGGGGTAACGAGCCAGCATGAACCGCACGAAGTTGGCGCCAATGAAGCCAGCACCGCCGGTGATCAAGAGGGTCCGTCCCATGTGCGCCTCCAGGAGCAAGGGGATAAGTGCGTCGAGGGGTGCCGCGCACCGCTGCGCCTCTCAGAGCAGCCCGATCTTGCTGTGGTCGCCGACGGTCAGCTTGTGCGCTGCCGGCTTTAGCGGCGAGCGACGCAACTCGACGTGGCGCCCGATTAGACTGTCCTGAATCCGGGCCGGAATGCCGGAGATGATGGAGTGCTCGAGCACGATGGAGTGTTCGATCTCACTGTTTTCCACGAGCACGTGATGGTAGATCGAGGTGAACGGGCCAATGTAGGCATCTACGATGCGCGACTCCCGGCCGATGATTGCCGGCCCCCGGATGACGCTGCGGGCGACCTGGGCGCCAGCTTCGATGGTCACCCGGCGATCGACCTCACTTGCCGGGTCCACCTCACCTTCGATTCGGTGTTCTAGCTCCTCCAGTACGTGGTCATTGGCCGCCAACATGTCGATCGGCTTGCCGGTGTCAATCCACCAGCCGCGGTGCAGATGAGGCCGCACCTGGTAGTTGCTGTCGATCAGCCACTGAATGGCGTCGGTGATCTCCAGCTCGCCACGCCAGCTAGGACGAATAGCCCGGCAGGCCTGGTGAATGTTGGCATCGAACATGTAGATTCCAACCAGGGCGAGGTTTGACACCGGTGTCTTGGGCTTCTCGATGAGCCGGCGAATCCGACCGTCGCCGTCGAGCTCGGCCACCCCGTAGTGCTGCGGCTCGCTAACCTCGGTCAGCACCACCTGCGCGTTCCAGTCGGAGTCGGCAAACTCCTGGATCAACCGGCTCACGCCACCCTGGATGACGTTGTCGCCCAGAAACATCACGAAACGGTCATCCTCCAGGAAGTCGCGGCTGATCAGCACCGCATGAGCCAGGCCGAGCGGCTCTGGCTGATCGATGTACGTCAGATGGACCCGCCAGCGGTCGCCCGAGCCAGTGGCCTCTCGAATCTCGTCGCCGCTCTCGCCCACTACGATCCCGATCTCCGTGACCCCGGCATCGCGGATGGCCTCTATGACGCGGTGCAACACCGGCTTGTTGGCCACGGGTATGAGTTGCTTGGCACGGGTATAGGTTAGCGGATACAGCCGCGTACCTTTGCCCCCGGACAGGATCAGACCCTTCAACCTGAATCCCCCTTTCCGTACGCCCGATAAGTGCTGACCTCCGGCGTGACTCCGGTCAGCACAGCGCCGATGACGCGCGCCCCGACGCGGTCCAGCATCTCGCGGGCCGCCTGTGCATGGTCGCGGCGGCTCCGACCGGCCGTCAGAACCAGGAGCACACCGCTAACCTGGGAAGCCACGATGGCCGCATCGGTGACTGGCAGCACTGGTGGCACATCGATGAATACCAAGTCATCCTCAGCGCTCAGCAGAGTAAGGAGCTCGCCGAAACGGCGGCTACCGAGCAGCTCGGCCGGCGTAGCCGGCACCGGCCCGCTGGTCAGAACGCGCAGGCCGGCTACGGCCGTTGTCTGCCAGGGCAAAGCCACAATGGGCCCCTCAGCGGTCAGCAGGGTGCTTACGCCTTCGTCGTTGGCAAGCTCAAAGAGGCGATGCTGCATCGGCCGCCGCAGGTCGCAGTCGGCAACCGCCACCCGTCGCCCGGTCTGGGCCATGACCACCGCCAGATTGGCCAACACGGTCGACTTGTCCTCCTCGGGCCCGGGCGAGGTGACGGCCAACGCACCTTTCGCAGGCCCGGGCAGGGCCAACAGAACATGGGTTCTAAGCGCCCGATAGGCTTCGGTTGTCGGCGAGTAAGGGTCGCTCAGGACAGCAATGGCAGTCATGAAGCCTCCGGCTCTTTGGCTTGTCGGCTGCGGCCAGGCTCGCGATGACCAGCATCGGGGATAGCCGCCATGATTGGCGTGCCCAGGGACGCCGCATCGGCAGCACACCGGACATACTGGCTCCTCAGAAGCTGCAGCCAGGCCAGGGCGGCGCCACCCACAACAAGGCCGATGACGGCCCCGGTGGCCGCGTTCGTCAGCGGCCCGGCCGTCCAGCGGCTGACCGTCGTCTGATCGCGCAGTCGAGTCAGGATGCGATCGCGTTGGTCGAGCGCCAAATTGGCGCGGGTCCGGTCCTCCACAAAAGCCGTGGCCCAAATGCGGCTCAGTTGTTGAGCTGTCTCGCGGTCGGGATGCCGGACATCAACGACGATCTCATACACGCCCTCTTTGGGGGCCACGTTCAAACGTTCTAGCAGCTGGTCAACCTGTTCATCGGCCTCAGCGAGCGCATTCACGCGCTCTGCCATGCGGCGTGTCCGGATGTCCTCGCTGTAGCCCTTCATGATCTCGCGTATGGCCTGAGTCTGTCCCCAATCCGAACCGCGAGCTGGTTCCACGGCGATGCGGGTGCGCGCCCGCCAGATGGTCGGCTGCATCGCGGAAAGCGCGTAGCCAGTGCCACCGCCCAGCAGGACGAGCCACAGCAGCGGGCTACCAGCCCTCAGCCAGCGACCGACATTGGGCAGCCATGTCGTACGGGGGCTGCCACTCGGACGGGCCAGCTCAGGCCGGGACTGCTCCTGCGGCAAGAGGCCCAGCAGACGCCAGCCGCAATCGGTGACGTCGCTGGCTCTGCGGACGACGCCGGTTGCGGCGAAGGTCACGAGCAGTGCCAGCGCTGTGCCGAGGAAGGCGCCTGCCAGACCGCCGCCAAGAGTCAGCAACCGCCGCCGCGGCCAGATCCGATGCACGGCGGTCTGATCACGGGTGGCGGTGACGATGCGGTCGAGCGGGTCCAGCTGTAGATTTGCCGCTTCGCGGCGCTCGACAAAGGCCGCCGACCATTTCTCGCTGATGCACAGCGCCTCCTCCGCGTTGGTCGAGCGTGCCTTCACCTGAATCTCGTAAACATTGAGGTCGCTCGAGACCCGCAGTCGGCCCAGGAGACGGCCGGGATCACGATCGTAGACCCGGCAGCGCGGATCAGAAGCCAGCCTCTCGGCGGCAGCAACGGCCATGTCAATCGTCGGGATGTCTTGCATGTAGCTGTTCATCACCTCGCGGATGGCCTGGGTCTGACCCAGGTCCGCTGGTCGAACCGGGCTGACCGCCACCCGGGTAACAGCTTCGTACCGCGGTGGGCCAAGCTCGCCCCACGCCAGGGCCAGCCCGGCCAGCAAGAAGGCCAGCGCCACTGGCCATTTGGCCTGGGGCAGGAGCAGCCGGAGCGCGGTGCCGCTGATCACTCCCACCTCCCCGGCCCCTCGCAACACCTGATGGCCTCAAAGGCATGACCATTGGGTGCGTACCAGCTAGCGCTAGTCAGGTGCCCCACCGCGACCTCCGCTGGCCAGGAATGACACCCAGAACAGGCGCTGCCACTGCCAGTGCCGCCTGCTCGGCGTTGCGGATCGCCAGGTCGATCGCCTCACGCCAGGCTGCCAGACCCAGGCCAATGAGCAGGGCCAATAGCAACCGCAAGGGCTGCTGGAGGCGCTCAGTCAGCGAGGCCGGCAGACGCTCGACCCGCGGCGAGTCGATCACGCTCAAAACCACCTCATCCTCGCCCAGGCGGGCAAACCAATCGGCACCGTGGGCGTTGAGCTCCTCGACCACCGCCTGAGCGATGGCCAGCAACTGCCGCTCGACCTTGGCCACCTCGTCAGCCGGCACCCTGGCTGGCAGCGCCCGCCGCACGGTGATGTCAGCTATCCGATGCCGATCAGTGGCCGAGAGGGAGCTGGCAATCTCCCCCGCCGCGACCTCCGTACCAGGTGGCAGGTGCCGGGCGACGGCGGCAGCGAAGACATCGCCGCCGATGATGCGGGCCAGATCGTCGATCAACGCCTCGCCGATTTTGGCCGCTGTACCCTCGTCGCTGCCGACCACGATCGCCGAGCGAGGGATGTCCACGGCCACCGACAAACGCGCCTGGTAGATCTGCGCCGGGCGGCGCGGCGAGACAAGCGAGAAGATGCCCACCAACAAAGGCAGGCCCAGTATGAGGAGCGCTTGCCGGCGCAGCCGTTGGGCGAGATCGCGCCACACAAGCCAGACTGGCGGTATCGCGTCCCCGGTCATGGCGCTGCCCACCCCGGCGCCCGTGTGGTGCCTGTTGCCATCGCGGCCATCATCGAGCGTCACACTGGCCCTCCAGAACGTCCTCCAGGTACTGGCGGAAGCGCGCCTCAAAGGCCGGTCGCGCAAAGGCCAGGGAGTGAGTGCGGATCTCCTCCGACTGCCAGGTGATGGTCTCGGCGGTCAGAATCGCCTGGGCCACAGCTTCGGGATCGGGAGCATCGAAGAAGACCCCGGTTCGGCCCTCGATTACGGTATCCAGAACCCCGCCGGCACGGCGGGCCACGACCGGACAGCCGGCGGCCATGGCTTCGACTGGCGCCAGCCCGTAGTCCTCCACGCCGGGCCAGATGAGCGCCCGCGCAGCGGCCAACAGAGCCGCCACTTGTTCCCGCGGCAGGCGACCTCGAAACTCAATCATCGGACCGGCCATACCCTGCAAGCGTTCTCGATCACGACCGTCGCCTACCACCAGCAGCCGCCGACCCAGGCGATTGCAGGCCCTGATGGCCAGGTCAAGCTGCTTGTAGGGCACCAGGCGCGAGAGCACCATGTAGTAGTCCTGTGGTCCGGCCCGGGGCTGGAAGCCGTCGAGTATCGCTGGTGGATGGATAACCGTACTATCCCGGCCGTAGAAGCGGCGAATCCGGTCGCGCACCGCTGTGGAGATGGCGATGAAGTGATCCACCCGCCGGGCGGCCGCCAGATCCCAGCGCCGCAGCCAGGGCAAAATCAGCCGCAGAGCGGGACGGGCCAAGGGTGGCAACTCCTCGTTGGCCAGATAGTCCTCAGGCTGCCACACATAGCGGGTCGGCGTCAGGCAGTAGCAGACATGTACGCCTTGTTCGGCTCGAACTCCGTGGCAAAAGCCGCTCTTGTTGGACACCACGAGCTCGTAGCCTTTCAGGTGTGTTGCCGACCAGGCGATGGGATACAGCGGCAGGTAGCGTTGGTGATGGCGGTGCACACCGGGCAGCCGATCCAGCCAACTGGGCCGAATGTCCCAATCCTGAGCCGCGGGGACACTGGCAGGTTCGTAGATCGACGTGTAGACCGGTGCGCCACGGAACAGGTCGTGCAACACGGACAACACAACTTCCGCGCCGCCCGCCTGGTTGAGCCAATCGTGGACCAGTGCGACGCGCCATCCTTCGCCCACATGGCGCGATTGTACACGCCTCATCGCCGGCCGGATAATCAGCAAGGATAGGAATTGGGCACCACGGCCCATCTCACGACTTGGGGGCGACCTCGCCAGCCGCCGACAGCAGCTCGGCATGGCCACCGGCTACGGACAGCACTGCTGAACCCTCCAGGAACTCTGCCGGCAGGATGGCGAGATCGGTAGTGGTCAGCAGGACTTGTTCCACTGGCTCCAGGCAAGCCAGTAGTTGCCGCCGCCGATCGAGATCCAGCTCCGAGAGAACGTCATCCAGCAACAGAACGGGCGCCTCACCGGCGCGACGCGCCATGAGCTGTGCCTCGGCGATCTTCAGGGCCAGGGCAGCAGTGCGCTGCTGGCCCCGTGAGCCGTACGCTCGCAGATCAGCTCCGCTAACCGTCAGCACGATGTCGTCGCGATGGGGCCCGACGAGCGTCATCCCGCGCCGCAGCTCCTCATCCCGGTGGCCAGCCAGCTGCCAGGCCAGGGTTCGGGAGACCTCCTGGGCGTCTTGTGCCGAGGCCGGTCCCGACACGTCGGCGGTGCTCCCACCCGACGTCCCGACCAGGGAGCTGCGGTAGGCCATTCCCAGCACCTCGGCGGCACCGGCCAGGCGACAGTGTGCCCGCCGGGCCATGTGCCCCAGCGCAGCCACGGTGCTGGCACGCGTCGCGATGAGCTGCCCACCATGCTCGGCCAGCTTGCTCTCCCAGAAGGCCAGCTCCTCGCGGTCGCCACCCCGGGTGCGTAGGCGACGGAGCAGGTGATTGCGCTGGGCCAGCACCCGGCTGTACTGGCCCAGCGCCTGGCAGTAGGCTCGATCCACCTGGCACAGCAGAACATCCAGGTAGCGGCGCCGATCGCTTGGCGCGCCATCCACAATTCGCAAGTCGCGAGGAGTGAAGAGCACCACCTGCAAAGAACCGATGGCCTCCATGGCCCGGCGTGGCAGCCCATCCACCCGCACCCGCTTGACGAAACGCTCCTCGCCCCGGTCCCCAAGTCGCGCCTGGATCACCTCGACGACATGCAGCCCATCCTTACGCACTACCTCGCCAGCCAGGCGGCTGAACGGCGCTGCGGAGGCCAGAGCGTCCCAGCCGAACCATTGGCGGTCCGTGGCTCCGTACGGCGCTCTGGTCGTGGCCAGTACGAAAAGTGACTCCAGCAAGGACGACTTGCCGGCGGCATTGCCGCCGGCCACCACCACCGTGCCCGGTGGCAATGCCAGCTCGAGCTGCCGGTAGCAGCGATAGTGGGTAAGTTCCAGGCGGCGCAGATGCACGGTTGCCGGTTCGCTCGCCGCCTTTGGGCGAGCCCCTTGTGCCCCTACTGGCCCACGTGGATGGGCATCACCACATGGACATAGTCAATGTCACGCACCGGTCGAATGACGCACGGATGAGTCGCGGCATTGAACTCCAGGGCCACCTGGTCCGAGCCGACCGCATTCAGAACGTCCAACAGGTACTTGGCATTGAATGCCCCCTGCACCGCTGGGCCCGAGACGGAGGCATCCACCTCCATGCGGCCACTGCCGACTTCGGCCGATTGGGCGGTCACCACGAGCTGAGCTGGTTGGTTGTCATCTTCGGGCACTACTTCCAGCCGCACAACGTTCCCGGCCTCGCGCGCAAAGGGACTGGCAAGCCGCACAGCATTGAGCATGGCCTTGGTCGGCACCACCGCCCGGGTCTCGAAGCCCCTGGGAATCACCCGCTCATAGTCCGGGAATGAGCCGTCGATGAGCTGCGAGATGAGCTCAACCGTCTTCACACTGAAGAGAATCTGGTTGCGCCCCTCAGTGACAGTCAGGCCGATCATCCTGTCGTCAGCGGTCGCAATGCGTGACAGCTCCAAAAGGGCTCGCGCCGGAATGTTCACTGCCAGCTTCTCTGGCAAGGCAAGGCTCAGCGGCTCATGACGTACGGAGAGCCGAAAGCCATCCGCAGACACCATCGTCAGCCTGCCCAGATCCGGGTCAAGCGTCGTCAAGACGCCCATCAGTGCCGGACGCGAGTCATCGGTTGCTGCCGAGAAGCTCACCTGACCGATCATCTCGCGCAGCACATCGCCATCGAGGTCCAACCGCTCGCCATGCTCGATGGTGGGCAGAATCGGAAAATCGCTGGCATCGATGCCCTTTATCTCGGCCCGGTAGCGATCGGAGACCACGGTCAGGGTCTCTGACGGCTGGTGCAACTCAAGGCTGACTTGCGGCGTTTGCAGTGAGTTGACGAACTCCGACAGGACGCGGGCGGGCACGGTCGTCGCGCCCTCAGTCTCGACCTGGGCATTGACCCAACAGCGGATTCCGATTTCCAGGTTTGTGGCTGACAGCCGTAACAGTGAAGCGTCCGTTTCGAGGTGGATGTTCGAAAGGATCGGCAACGTGGTTCGCGGTGCCACCGCGCGACTCACGACCCCCAGTCCCCGTGCCAAGTCGTCCCGGCTGCAGATGGCCTTCATAGGCTGCCCCTCCGTAGACCGAATGTCACCGGCCCCACCGCCCCCGCGGCTGCCGGGCCTAAAGCGAACGCACAGCCATCGGCCGGATCAGCGAGCTCTCCGACCGGTCGCAGTATACGGCAGGGGTGAGTGGCGGGCAAGGGCCGGACCGAGAGTAGGGCGAATAGCTAGCGAGGACTGCGCCGGCCGCTCAGGCGACATTTCGAGCGCCGAGATCGGCGCTGCGCGCCCGACGGACAAAGCGTGGCGATGCAGCCAGCCGCGCCGGTCGCGGCTAACGTGGACGCGAGCCGCGCCGGCGTCCCGAGCGACGAATCTGCCACAAGACGAACAGGGCCACCAGTAGTCCGCCAAGGCCGAAATTGTCCAGCAGCCACAACGCCAGCGCCAGGCCCAGGAACCCGAGGACCATACGAGTCCACCAGGCCGCAGCCACCTCAAAGGACCTCGTCGGCTCGCTTGCCGCTGGCCTTTCGGGTGCCGGCCGTTTGGCTGCTTGCGGCGGCCCCCGTCGCTCCGCCTTTGGGCGGGCCGCCGAATGTGGCTCGCCCGACTTGCGGGTAGCGGAGGCGCTTTGGGGAGCCACTCCAGACTCCGGCGACTGAGGTGTGGCGCGGCGCGGCCGCCGGAAGCGCGCCTCGATGGTGCCGGCCACGTCAGCGGCCGCCTTGGTGTCCACCAGGTACCAGCCGTCCACCGCTTCAGCCTGGGCCAACTGCTCAAGCTCGTACGGCCAGCAGCGGAGTGTCCGCTCCTCGAAGCGCCGCTCGAGCGGCGCCGCGGGCTCGTCGGCCCGCGCCCCGCACGCCGGGCAAAGCCAGTGTTGCTCGGCCGGAGCATCTCCCTCGTTGACCGTCCACGGCAGAGCGGCGCCACAAGCCGGGCAAAGCAGGCTGCGCAGGCGCCCGGTCGCCTCGCTGGACGCCTCCCTGCTCTGGCGGCCCACCTCCTCGTCGGCAGCGGGAGTCAGAGGCTCGTCCACGGCGCCTCCTTCTGGGCCGCCCGCGGCCTCCACGGGCCCTGCAGACACACCCGGGACATTGCCAACCCGCGCTTGTGCCCACCTGGCTCTCGACCGCGTCCCGCCGGCCAGTCAACCGGGCACCCGGCGCCGCAGAGCCCGGAGGCCAGAAACAGCGCCGGCCTCATGCCACTGCCCCCTCACGCAGGATGAGGATGCCGTCGCGGCGCGGCCACAAGCGGTTGCAGGCGGGGCACGGCAGCCCTTCGCTGGTGGCGGCAAGGGGTCCCTGGCCGCAGGCTGGGCAGCGCCACAGGCCATCGTAGCTGGCCGAGCCGTGCAGCCGTGCCACCCGCAAGTACTGACTCGGGCCGAGAGCTGCCCGGGCCAGAATCGTGCCGGCCAGCTCATCGGCAGCAGCCAACCAGGAGGCGGGCACCACTCGCTTGAGTAGCCCCAGGCGGAAGTGGGACGCCCCGCGGCGCTCGCGAACGACGAGCCCGGCAGCTTCAGCGAGATCTTGCACTGCCTGGGGGTGGAACCGCCAGTGGAGTGGGCTGAACTCCTCGGGCTCCAGGTCGAACGGGCTCTTCGGGCCGCGGCCGGCAAGGTATTTGAGGATGGCCTTGGCATGGCGCTTGTTGGCATGCTCGAGGATGAGCGACCCGCCTGGCCGCAGGCAGCGGCTCACCTCGGCCAGGGCCAGGGCCGGTGCCTCAAGATGGTGCAGAACCCGGATCATCACCGCAGTATCGAAAGTGCCGCTGGCAAGAGGCAGCTGATAGACGTCGGCGCAGGCGTAGACAAAGCGGTCGCCGAGGCGCGAGCGGGCATCGGCGAGCATGGACAGTGCATAGTCGACCAGTACGACCTCGGCGTAGCCGTGGTAGAGGTCGGCCAGTCGCCCGAAACCGGCGCCCACATCCACCAGCCGCCTGCCACGCGGCGGCAGTAGGCGGCGCAGCGCCCGGCGATCGGCGAGATCCTCAAAGGCCCGGCCGCCGCTCTCCCAGAACCGCTGGCGGTACGGACTGCCCTCGTAGTCGCAGACGCGCGGCGTCACGTTCACTTCCTTCGCCAATGCTCGCTCCGTGCGGCCTCGGGTCACCCTGCAAGCTGGCCCGGGCCCGCGATTGGGCCAGGGACGGCATTGTAGCCGCTAGCACCGTCCCCCGGCAATGGCATGTCGCCAGGATGCCTTAGAATTGAGGACCATGGCCGGGCACTCCACGCGCAATGCTTGGCGCGTCGGCAGGGACCAGGTGCGGGCAGCAGGCGTTGACGGCGATGTTTCACGTGTTACACTACGGTGAAACAACAGCCCGTACCCCGGGCGGGAGGTACCCCGTGGCGCCATCAACCTTCGACATTGGACTCTTGATCGGCATCCTCGTGGCCCAGGGCCATTTCGGCGGCGACGGTCGCCAGCCCCACATCACGTTGCGCCTGCACACCGACCACGAGCTGATCTTCCGCTGGCTGGATCGCACTTTCCCCGGCGGTCGGCTCTATGGTCCCTACCATCACGCTGGGCGTCACTACTACCAGTGGATGGCCCGCGGCACCTTCCTGCGCCACGTGCTGGTGCCGATTCTCGATGAGTACCTCACGAGCGACCTGGACACACCTGCCTGGACCCGCTATCAGGCCATGAAGACCCGCTATGCGGCCTCGCTCCGACCAGAAGGTGGGACAAGCGTCGGCCGCGAGCCGGCCCGACCTGGCAACCCCTACGAGCCCGGCGCTAGCCGATCGTAGATGGCCGCCAGTTCCTCCTCGGAGTAGAAGTGGATGATCAGCTCCCCGCCACGGCCACGGCGGCGAATCTCGACCCGCGTCCCCAGAGCACGCTCAAAGGCCACCGCCCGCTCATCACTCCTCATACTGCTAGCTGTACGCCGCCGGGCCGGCGTCTTCAGCGCCTGGGCGCGCGTCAGCCGGCCTACCTCTGACTCCAGCTGTCGCACGGTCCAGCTGCTGGCAACCGCACGCCGACAGAGCGCCAGCTGGTCATCGGCCACGCGCACCGCCGCCAGTGCCCGACCATGCCCCTCGCTCAGCTGCCCGCTCACTACCAGATCCTGTACCTGCGGCGCCAGTGACAAGAGGCGCAGCGTGTTGGCGATCGCTGCCCGGGACTTGCCGACCAGCCCGGCAATATCCTCCTGGGTAAGCCCGAACTCGGTCATCAGCCTGCGGTAGGCACTCGCCGCCTCGATGGGGTTGAGATCGCTGCGCTGCAAGTTCTCCACCAGCGCCAAAGCGAGCATCTGTTGCTCATCGGCCTGGCGCACAACCACCGGCACCGTAGACAGGCCGGCCATACGCGCCGCCCGCAGACGCCGTTCGCCACTGATGAGCTCGTACTGCTCGCCATCGGCGCGCACCACAAGTGGCTGCAGGACACCGTGAGTCCGGATGGAGGCCGCCAGTTCGGTCAGCTCCTCATCGCTCATCGACCGCCGCGGCTGGTAGGGATTCGATCGCACGACATCGATTGGCACCTCCAGCAAGCCTGGCGCCGTGGTATCGCTGGGCGCCAGCAGCGCATCCAGACCCCTTCCCAGACCCCTTCGCTTCACGGCCTCGCCTCCCACCCTTGACTGTCGCAGCGCTCGACCAGCTCCGCCGCCAGCGCCCGGTAGGCCAGCGCACCCGGTGAACCGGGAGCGTATTGACCCACCGTCTCGCCATAGCTCGGCGCCTCGCTGATCCGTACCGAACGAGGAACTACCGTCCGGAACCGCTCGCGCGGGAAATGCCGGCTCACCTCCTCCACCACCTGACCCGAGAGGTTGGTCCGCGGGTCGTACATCGTCATCACGAAACCCGTCAGCTGCAATCGGGGGTTCAGCCGCTGCCGCACCAGCTCCAGCGTCCGCATCAACAGGCCAATGCCCTCCAGCGACAGGTACTCACACTGCACCGGCACGATGACACCATCGGCGGCCACTAGCGCGTTGACCGACATGATGCTCAGACTGGGCGGGCAATCCAACAACACGAAGGCGTACCGGCGCCGCAACGCGGCCAGCGCCCGCGCCAGGCGCCGCTCGCGTCCCTCCAACGCCGCCAACTCCACCTCAGCGCCAGCCAGTGTGGGCGTCGCCGGAACCAGGTCTAAGCCCTCCACGCCCGTGGCAACGATCAGATCGTCCAGTGCCCGTGGGGGGTCACCCACCAAGGCATCGTAAAGTGAGCCGTTTCGTGCTTCCCGGATACCTAGCGAGTGCGTGGCATTGGCCTGCGAATCGCAGTCGACCACCAGCGTTGGGTAGCCGTCCGTGGCCAGGCTTGCTCCCAAATTGACCGCCGTCGTCGTCTTGCCGACGCCGCCCTTCTGATTCACGATCGCCAGAGTCCGCCGCACCATTTCGCCTAGCCCACCATCGCCAGCCTAAGCGACCACAGCCACGCCGTCAACGTGGCCGCTCCGCCCAACAGCATACCCTACGGCCCGGGTGGCTACAAAGGCCCAGTGCTGGCTCGCCCAGCCCGGCTTAGTTTTCGGGCAGCAGCTGGTCGCGACGGCGCACCGTGACCTTGCGGTTCTCCCCGTGCCCGATGCTCTGCGTCGTCACGTCGCTGCGGTCGCGCAAAGCCAGGTGCACTACGCGCCGTTCGTAGGGCGTCATCGGCGGCAACGATACCGGCCGGCCCTCCCGCTCCACCAGGGCGGCCGACTGCTCCGCCAGCTGACACAGCTCCCGCATGCGGCGTGCCCGATCGTCGCCCACATCCAACAAGAGGTTGGCCCAGCGGCCCAACCGGCGCAACAAGACCAGCCGCGCCAGGAACTGCAGTGCGTTCAGTGCTCGGGCGTTTTCGGCCAACAGGCGCTCAGTCCCCGGCCCGCGAATCGAAAGCACAATCGAGCTACGGTCCTCCAGACCGGGCGGCAACAGGCTGTCCCGCAGCTCGAAGCTCGGCTCTTCGTAGCCCAGCAGCTGCAACATCTCGCCAACTACCTCCTGGGCCGCCGCCTCAACCGCCGGTCGCTCCTCGGCCGTCAGCTCCGCCACGGATTCATCCGAAATGTCCACCTCGCGCCTTGCTTCAGGCACTGGCGCGGGTGCTCGGCTGGGTCTTGCCCGCCGACTCTCAGCCGGCCGGGCCGCCGGCCGCTCGAGGGTGCTCGGTCGGCTGGCGCCCTCTGCGCCCGACGGGCCAACCTTCTCCGTCAGCCGTACCCGAACTGGGGCTCCGCCAAAGCCCAGCAAACCGGGGCGACCCCCGCTTAGTACCTCGATATCCACCTCGCTGCGGCTTAGCCCTCCCAGACGCACCAGGCCACGGGCTATTGCCTCATCCACTGTTCTGGCTTCGACCTCAACGGACCTTCTTTCGCCTTCGCCGCCGGACCGGCTGTGATTGACTGCCATCTTCGCCCTCCTGGTTGGGCCTCTCGCTGGGCGTCGCCGATCCGCCCAACGAGGACTCGGGCACCGCCGCCAGCGGCCCTGCTCGTTGCCACCACCGAAGCATCAAGGCCTGCATCACCACGCTCACAACGTTGAAGGCCGTGTAGTAAAGCACCAGCCCCGCAGGCATCTTGAGGAACAGGAAACCGAACATGAGGGGCATGAGCATCATGGTCGAGTTCATAGCCTGCGCCTGCGGATCAGCGGTGGGCGGTGTGGCGAACTTCTGATAGGCGTACTGGGACAGCACCATGGTGATGATAAGGAACGGAATCCCCAACCCCGACTCGGTTGGACAGAACGGGCTGGGCTCACAGCCCGCTAGATTGGGAATCCAGAAGAACCGCTCGCCTTCCAGGAGTCCCTGCAAACGCAAGTTCTGGATCGCGCTGTAAAGGCCGATGAGGATAACCATCTGGATGATCAGGGGCAGACAGCCGCCGAACGGGCTCACGCCGTGCTCGCGGTACAGCTCCATCTGGGCCTGCGCCAGCTTCTCGCGATCGCTCTTGTAACGCGCCTGCAGCTCCTTTAGCTTGGGCTGCAGCTCCTGCATGCCGCGCATCGATCGCATCTGGCTGATGGTCAGGGGATAGGTCACCAGCTTGATGACCACCGATACCAGGATTAGCGCCAAGGCCCACGAGGAAATCGTTGCCGGGAGGGGAAGGCTTTCCGAAGCCGCATTCAGCCACAATAGCAGGCCCTCCAACGGCTTGACCACGGGATTGGATATGGCGATAGGCACTCTAGTTCCTCGCAGGCTACAATGAGTCCAGCCTAGGGCACCGGATCATAGCCGCCGGGCGCCAGCGGCTGACAGCGTGCGATACGCCGCAGAGCCATCCCCCCACCACGCCACACGCCGTATTTAGCAATCGCCTGGTAGCTGTATTCCGAGCACGGCGGCTCAAAACGACAGACGCTGGGCAGAACCCGACTCAGCGTGCGTTGGTAAGCTCTTATCAGCACCAGCAAAAGGCGCCTCAACTTGACCCTCGCTCTGCTAGCCCCGCGCGCTCAAGCAGCGAGCGAACGGCAGCGCGCAAGCCATCGAAGCCGGCTTCGGCCGAAGCAGAGCGGGCGACGAAGACCAGGTCCCACCCGGGGGCAATGCGCTCGTACTCGAGCCGGATGCTCTCCATGATCCGCCGCCGAACGCGATTGCGGACCACCGCCCCGCCAATGCGGCGGCCAACGCTGACGCCAACTCGCGCCGCGCCCGCCGCCTGACCCGGCGCAGCCCACAGGATGAGCAGCGGGTGAGCCCAACTGCGGCCACACCGCCGCACCCGATCGAAGTCCCCTGCCGAGCCCAGGCGCTGCTCACGGCGCATCAAGCCGGCCCCGAGGGGCACTCACTTCCGGAAGCGCCGCACTGTCAGGCGGATCCGACCGCGCAGGCGCCGCCGCCGCAGCACTTCCCGACCGTCAGCGGTGCCCATGCGGTGCCGGAAACCATGCTTACGCATACGTCGCCGCTTCTTGGGTTGCCATGTTCTCTTCATCGCTCAACGACCTTGTAGTCATAAGTGCAGTCCGACATTATAGGCCAGTGCCTGACGTCGGCAAGCCGCTCCCATGCTGGACGCCCGGCGCCTCATCGACGCCTGGCGGGCAGAGGTCAGAACCGGCCGCCGCCCATCGCGCGGCGGCCACGAGTCGGGCTCTCAGACGCCGACCGCCGGCAAGGTGCGGCGGATCAGGTCGTAGTTCTCCAGGGCCCGCCCCGCCCCGAGGGCCACGCAAGCCAGCGGATCGTCGGCCACAAAGAACGGCACCCCTATCTCCTCCGTGAGCAGAACATCCAGATCGCGCAGCAGGGCGCCGCCGCCGGTCATGATCACCCCGCGATCAATGATGTCGCTCACCAGTTCGGGCGGTGTCCGCTCCAGCGACCCCTTGGCAACATTCACCATCGCCTGCAAGGGCTCGCTGATCGCTTCGGTGACCTCGCCTGAGCGCAGGCGGATCGTTTTCGGCAGACCGGTCACCTGGTCGCGGCCACTGACCTCCATCTCCAGCTGATCGCTCGGACTCTCCGGCGCGATGGCGCGACCAATCTGGATCTTGATCTCTTCGGCGGTCGCCTCGCCGATCATCAAGTTGTAGCGACGACGAACATAGGCCGCCACTGCGTCGTCGGTCCGAATGCCACCAATCCGCACCGAGTCGTACACCACGATCCCGTTGAGCGAGATGACTGCCGACTCCGACGTGCCGCCACCCAGGTTCAGAACCATGTTGCCGGTCGGCGTGCCCACCGGCAGACCCGAGCCGATTGCAGCCGCCATCGGCTCGGGGATCAGATGTGCGCGTTTGGCGCCGGCCTGCTCCGCCGCGTCACGGACCGCGCGGCTCTCGACGCTCGTAACCCCCACCGGCACACTGATCATCACCTCGGGCTTGAAAAGCGGCACGCGGCCGCACACCTTGCCGATGAAATACCGGAGCATAGCCTCGGTGACCACGTAGTCGGCAATGACCCCGTCGCGCATTGGGCGGACGACCTCAATCGTCTCCGGAGCTCGCCCATACATGGCCTGAGCCTCCGCGCCGACGGCGATGATCCGACTATCGCTCACCGAAATGGCCACCAGCGATGGCTCCTGCAGGACGACGCCCCGCCCCCGCTCATAGACGAGCACGTTGACGGTGCCCAGATCGATCCCAATGTGTCTGGTGAACATCACCCCTCCACCGACGCCCGCAGGCGCCAGTCTCTAGTTCGTCGAGGAATAGCCCGCGCCGTCCAGGGTCTCAACCTGACACTCGGCGCCCAGATCCCGCAACCGCTCGGCTAGACGGGCATAGCCGCGTTCGATGATCTGGGCATCGCGCACGATTGTCTCGCCTTCGGCCGCCAGGCCCGCCAGCAGCACGGCTGCCCCAGCCCGGAGATCCAACGCCCGCACCTCGGCCCCGTGCAACGGCGTCGGACCGCGGATTATCGCCGTCTGGCCACGGACATGAATGTCGGCTCCCATCCTGATGAGCTCGCCGGCGTAGCGCAGGCGATCCTCATACATGGTCTCCTGAATCATGCTCTCCCCATCTGCCTGGGTCAGAACGGCACCCAGCGGTTGCTGCAAATCGGTCGGAAAGCCTGGGTAGGGGTAAGTGTGAATGTCAACCGCGCGCAGCGGCCGCGTTGCTCGCACCCGAACCGAGTTACTGCTCTCGTGGACAGAAGCACCGGCCTCAGCAAGCTTGGCCAAGACGGCCCGCATGTGCCGGGGCACAACGTGCTCAACCGTCACGTCGCCGCCAGTGATCGCCGCCGCCAGCAGGTAGGTAGCTGCTTCCAGCCGGTCGGGCATGACCCGGTAGACGGTTCCGTGCAGGCGCGGCACGCCCTGAACAGCGATGGTTCCCGGGCCGGTCCAGGCCACACGGGCACCCATGGCCTGCAAGAAGGACACCAGGTCGGCAACTTCTGGCTCGGTGCTGGCATTCTCGATCACGGTGATGCCGTCAGCGAGCGCCGCCGCCATGATCAGGTTCTCGGTGCCCGTCTGGCTCGGATAGTCCAGCACCAGCGTTGCTCCACGGAGCTTTCCGCTGGCGGCAAACCGGTCATCAACCACCGCCACCTGCGCCCCGAGTTGGGAGAAGCCTCGCACCGGCACGTCCACGGGCCGGGCGCCAATGCGGCAGCCACCCGGTTGCGGTGCGCTGGCCTGCCCAAATCGGGCCAGAAGCGGCCCCATGACCAGGAAACTGCCTCTCAGCCGTTTCGCCAGATCCTCCGGGGTGGTGCGGCTGCTGATGTTGGCCGCTCGTATCGTCAGCTGACCCTCATCCGAGAGCGAGACTGTCGCGCCAAGGTGCCGCAGCACCTCGATCATTACGAAGATGTCGACGATGCCAGGCACATTCTCGATAACGCAGGTGTCATCAGTCAGGAGCGCTGCGGCCATCAGCGGCAAGACGGCATTCTTGGCCCCATGAGCGCGGACGGTGCCGCAAATCCTTCCACCGCCGCGAACATGACAGACGCGTTCGCCCGCCGTCTGGGCGGCCGCCGACCTGACTGGAGGGGCAGTAATCGTCATCTCCGGTCCCGAAGCCCCTGGGCGCGGCTCCTGCTCCCCTCGCGTGTTGCGGGGGGCCGTGCCGCCCACCTCCTCGCCTCGCGCGGCAAGTATACCCCATCGAAGAGGGGCAAGGAACTCGCTGTCCGACTGCCTGGATAGAAGGCTTTGGCGCCTTGCTGTCGCTGTTCTGGCGCCTGCTGTGCTCTGCTCCGGCCAGCCCTGACTACCCTTAGCGCATGATCGCCCGCGTATGGAGCTGTGCCCTGGCCGGTCTCAAGGGTGAGCCGGTGCGGGTTGAGGTCGACGTCCATCCCGGTCTGCCCCAGACGACGATCGTCGGTCTGCCCGACACAGTAGTTCGGGAATCCAAGGACCGGCTGATGGCCGCCATCCGCAACGCCGGCTTCACCTACCCGTCAGGACGCGTCACGGTCAACCTGGCTCCGGCCGACATCCGCAAAGCCGGTCCCTGGTATGACCTGCCGATCGCCCTGTCCATTCTGCACGCCAGCGGCCAGCTCAACGCCGCCACAGACGAGTTGCTGGCAATCGGCGAGGTGGCCCTCGACGGCTCGCTGCGCTTCACCCGGGGCATTCTGCCTGTCGCCGCCGCAGCGCGAGCACACGGCTTCCGGCAAATCCTTGTCCCCTCGGCGAACGGCCCCGAAGCAGCTCTCGTCCCTGGATTGCGGGCGATCGGCGCCCCCGATCTGCTGGCCGTTGTCTTGCACCTACGCGGCAAAGCGCCCCTGCCGCCGGCGGCAAGGCCCACGTACGGCCCGGCCGTGCAACCTTACGAGGACGACCTGGCTGCGGTGCGGGGACAGGAGCACGCCAAGCGGGCGCTCGAGATCGCCGCCGCGGGCGGCCACAACCTGCTACTCACCGGGCCCCCGGGTGCTGGTAAGACCATGCTGGCGCGCTGTCTGCCCTCGATCCTGCCGCCGCTGAGCCACGAGGAAGCCCTGGTGGTGACCTCGATATACTCAATAGCCGGCGCCCTGCCAGAGGGCGTCGCTCTAATGCAACAGCGCCCGTTCCGCAGCCCCCACCACACCATCAGCTTCGCCGGGCTGGTCGGCGGCGGCAGTTGGCCCCGCCCCGGCGAGATATCCCTGGCCCATCGCGGCGTGCTCTTCCTTGACGAGCTCCCCGAGTTCGAGTCAAGAGTCCTGGAGGCCATCCGCCAACCCCTGGAAGACCGAACCGTGACCATCGCCCGGGCTGCCGGGAGTGTCACCTATCCGGCCAGCTTCATGTTCGTGGCTGCCCGCAACCCGTGCCCGTGTGGTTACTGGGGCGACCCTGACCAACCGTGCCGCTGTAGCGACGCCGCCGTGCGGCGCTACGACGCCCGCCTCAGTGGCCCGCTGCTTGATCGGATCGACCTCCATGTGGAGGTGCCTCGCCTTGCGCTGCGCCAGCTCGTCGCCCCCCACGATCCCGAACCTTCGGCAGCCGTGCGCGAGCGAGTCGAGCGCTGTCGAGACCTGCAGCGACGAAGGTTCCGGGCCACAAACCGCGAGCGCCGCAGTCCCGATCCGGCCTACCTACTGGCTGCCGAGCTGCGGCGCCGGCCCACCCAGTGCAATGCCGAAATGACGGTGACCGAGACGCGGCATCACGCCAAGCCGGAAGCCGACGCCGCCGATCTGCTGCGCACGGCTGTCCGGCGCCTGCATCTCTCCGCGCGGGGCTACTACCGGGTTCTCAAAGTAGCCCGCACCATCGCCGATCTGGACGCCTGCAGCAATGTACTGGCCCGCCATGTGGCCGAGGCGTTGCAGTACCGGCACCGTGAAGCGTCCTGAGCTACGACCCGCCGGGCGAAGGACCGACCCCTGCCGCTCGTGGCTACGCAGGCTATACTTCTACCGCGCGAGGGAGGACCTGCATGTCTCGATCAATGGGGTTGCTGATGGCGCCAGTGCTGGCGGTGATAATCGGCGCTTGTCGAGAGCCAACTGTGGCCAGCCCATCACCTGCCCAAGCTCCACCCGTGGTGACTGAGCCGTGGCTGCGCACGGCTTCCGCTGGCGGCACCACTGCTGCATACATGCGTTTGTCGAACCTCACGGGCGAGCCGGATCGTTTGCTCGCCGCCCGCAGTCCCTGGGCCAGCTCCTGCCGAATTCAGGAGACGCAGATCGTTGACGGCGTCGCCCGTCCGGTGGCAATCGAGCGTGGTCTGCCGCTGCCCCCCGGCGAGGTCGTCGAACTCAGACCCACCGGACCGCACATCATTTTGACCGGCCTGAGCCGCGGCCTGGTTCCCGGCGATAGCGTCCCCTTGACCCTGGTGTTCGCCAAATCGGGCGAGCTGCAACTGCAAGTGCCAGTCCGCCAGCCACTAGAGGCCGACGAACCGCGGCGCTGAGCCTCCCTGGTCCTCGACTTCGCAGCGCGCACGCGGGTTCTGCACCACGGTCCGGAGCGGATGGCACCAACTGACGGGCTGACCTGCCCGACACAGCCGCGTCTAGCCTTGACGTCACAAGTCATCGCGTCTAGAATCCGTATCGCGTCGCCGTCCATTACGATCTTCCCAGCAAGGAGAGCAAGTCGTGAACAAAACCCAGATGATCGACGAGCTGGCCAAGTCCACCAAGCTCACGAAGCTGCAGGCAGCAGCAGCCGTGAATGCGTTGTTGGGCACGGGCAAGAAGCCTGGCATCATCGTCACCGCGCTCAAGAAGGGTGAGCCAGTGACCGTACCGGGGTTCGGCACCTTTGGCGTGAGCAAGCGCAAGGCCCGCCAGGGTCGCAATCCCCGGACCGGCGAGGCGATCAAGATCCCGGCTCGCAAGGTGCCAACCTTCCGCGCCGGCAAGTCCCTGCGCGACCTCGTAGGTAAGTAGCCCTCGCGCCGACGATTTGACATGACCAAGCGGGGCACCCCGGGGTGCCCCGCTTGGCTCTAGTCCCCTGCTTCAGAGATCTCGGCGACAAGCGCCTCCAGAGTAACGTCGGGCATCAAGGCCCGCTCTTGCCAGTTGGTCAGGTGCCGACCGAGGAACACGGCCTGCAGCATGCCAGTGTACTGGAAGCGCATCGGACAGGGCCGGGCGGCACATGACCTGGCAACCGCCAGGACCTCCGACCAGCGACCATCGTAGGTCGCGTAACCCCGAAAGTACGGGTCTTGGTCCAGCCCTGTCACCGGGGGCGCCTGGGCGTCGCGAGCCAGGCGCCATACAGAGAGCTCGCCGTAGAAGGCAATTCCCTTAAGCCACTCCGCCTGGCGCTCGAGATGGACGGACCAGGCGTCCAGCTCGGCGATGGCGCGCCGTTTGGCCCGCAGCTTCAGAAAGCTGCGCGCTGCCTCTTTGGAGGTCGCCGCGTCCGGCTCCTCGGCGGCGGCAATGAGCGCCGCTACCTCATCAGGCCACATCTTCACCTGCACAGCATGGGCAAACGGGTAGCCGCCGATGTTCTCGAACGCCAGCCGGGCCGCGCGCACTCGTGCCGGCGCTCGTTGCGCGAGATGGGCCTGCATCATCGAGTTGAGAACGCTGGCCAGATAGACCTCCGTGCTCTGGACAAGCGGCCAGTAAGGCACGAAGGGCTTAAGGGGATCTGGGATGGGCCGGGCAAACTCACGGATGAGTGTCCGATCCATTGCACGCTTGGAGGGCGCATAGGCAACGGGGAGGCCATCGAGCCGCATACGGTCCTCGCGCTGCTCAACAACTCCGCCGCGAGGCAGCGCCGACCGCGGTTCTTCCTCCTCCTGCCGGCGCCAGTAAGGCCGCCCCTCGTAATCATCGTCTGTCACTTGCTCCCAATCCGCCGGTGGGGCCGGGTGATCGATCAGGAACTGGTACCAGCCATTCGTAACCCGCAGCGGCAAAGAGGCCGTGCCCCAGCCCGGCCAGACCTCGTCGCCATGCGTGCGACGCAAGCGTAGCGCTTCGCTAAGGCGTGCCTTGTCAAGTGGCTCGAGGTGCCCCGGATCCGGAGGCGGCCCCGGTAGTCGGCGGTTACCCACATAGCCGGCCAGGGCTCCCGCTACGATCGCCAGGGTCAGCAAGAGCGCCAGCCAGCCCAGCTTCCTGGCCACGCCGCGCGCCGATCCTCGTCTCATTCTGACCTCCCAGGTGGCATGGTACACTATAGTTCTCGCGCTGTGCGGTCCACGGGTGCTGCATGGCACGGAGCCCTCAGGTACCGCGCCAACGGCATGGCGTCGGGAGTCCCGCTGGACCACAGTAGCAGGCGCGCCGTTGTGTAGAGCTACTGTACCCCCGGAAGCTGCGGCCGCCGGGCCTCAGACAGGCTAGCGAGCCCTTCCGATGGCTGACACCCATCTCCGGCACCGCGAGCCCGCCTCGTCACCCGGCGACTAGGGAATCACATTCGTTCCAGCCTCGCCGTTCACGATGGCCTCGATGTCGGGCAGCGCCCCGATGGCCGCCCGGCGCCCGGTGCCCTCGACAAACTGGATGGCCGCTTGCACCTTAGGCTGCATCGAGCCCGCGGCAAACTCGTAGCGACGCAATTCGGCAGCCGTAACCACATCGATCCGCCGCGCTTCGGGTGTCCCCCAACTCAGGTAGACGCCGTCCACGTCGGTCACCATGACGAACAAGTCGGCGCCCAGCTCGCGCGCCAAGAGCTCGCTTGCCAGGTCCTTGTCCACCACCGCCTCAACGCCGACGAGCGTCCGACTGCCGTCGGGACAGTACATGGTGGGAATCCCGCCGCCACCGGCACAGATGACAATGGTCCCTTTCTCCAGCAGCCAGCGGATCGGCCGAATCTCAAAGATGCGCTTTGGCAGCGGTGACGGCACCACCCGGCGCCAGCGGGTGCCGTCCAACCGAAAATGCCAGCCCCGCTCTTCGCGCAAGCGCTGCGCTTCCGGCTCGTCGTACTGGGGACCCACGAACTTGGTCGGATGCTGGAAGGCCGGATCAGTTGGATCCACCTCAACCATAGTCAGGACGGTAGCCAGCGGCACCTCAAACGGCACCACGTTGCCCATTTCCTGCTCGATCATGTAGCCGATCATGCCTTCTGTCTGCGCGTTCAGCACATCGAGCGGATAGGGTTCCACTTCGGCATAGGCCAGCGACTGCAGCGCCAGAAGCCCGACCTGAGGACCGTTGCCATGGGAGAGGACCAGACGGTGGGCCTTGGCGACCGGAGCCAGAGCTCGGGCCGCCAGGCGCACGTTAGCCCGTTGGACCTCGGCGGTCATCGGCTCACCGCGTCGCAACAGGGCATTGCCCCCGAGGGCCACCACGATCAGCATCTCAGAAGCTCACTACCCGAAGCGCCAGCCACCTGACCCGGTGGTGCTGCCCGCCCCAGGCGCCACCGGCCAGCAGCGGTCCCTGAAGGACCGTCACTGCCGCGCCGGGCAGCGGCAGCGACAGTGCTAAAGAACACGGCATAGCCAACCAGAGACCGGTCTGCACTGCTCAATCGCCGAGAGTGGCCACCAAGACAGCCTTGATGGTGTGGAGGCGGTTTTCCGCCTGGTCCCAGACAGCCGACCGTCTAGACTCGAAGACCCCGTCGGTCACTTCCATGCTCGGCAGGCCGAAACGCTCCAGGATGGCGCGGCCGATGTGGGTTGAGGCGTCATGGTTGGCCGGCAGGCAGTGCATGAACTTCACCGCTGGGTTGCCGGTAGCCACCAGCAGCGCTTCATTCACCTGGTAGGGCCGCAACAGGGCGATCCGTTCCTCCCAGACCGAGTCGGGCTCACCCATCGACACCCAGACGTCGGTGTGGATGAAATCGACCTCGGCCACTGCTTCGCTCGGTTTCTCGCTCAGCGTGAGGCGCGCTCCGGTCGCTTGAGCGATGGACCGGCAGCGTGCTACCAGCTCCTCATTGGGCCACAGGGCACGCGGACCGCACAGCCGCACGTCCATGCCCAGCTGGCAACCACCAACCATAAGCGAATTGGCCATGTTGTTCCGGGTGTCGCCCAGGTAGGCGAAGCGCACCTCACTCAGGGGTTTTCCGCCGTGCTCTTGCATCGTCAACAGGTCGGCCAGAACCTGAGTGGGATGGAACTCGTCGGTCAGCCCGTTGTATACCGGAACGCCAGCGTACGTTGCCAGCTCCTCGACGGTGCGCTGCGAGAAGCCTCGATACTCGATGGCGTCGTACATGCGGCCCAAAACCCGAGCTGTGTCCTTGGCGGACTCCTTGTGGCCGAGTTGCGAACTCTCGGGCCCGAGATAGGTCACCCGGGCCCCCTGGTCATAGGCGGCGACCTCGAAGGCGCAGCGGGTGCGCGTTGAGGTCTTTTCGAAGATCAAAGCGATGTTCTTGCCTTGCAGGCGCGGTTTCTCGTAGCCAGCGTACTTGGCCGCCTTGAGGTCGGCTGCCAGCCGCAGTAGAAAGCGAATCTCCTCCGGTGTGAGGTCGAGCAAGCTGAGGATGCTTCGATGCCGCAGATTGACTGCCACCTTGGGTCTCCGTCCGCTTGGATGTCGCTCCAGTCAAACGCTCCATACGCTACCACGTCACGGCGTGGCTGTCACGTCGCGTCGCGCCCTCGGCCAGCCCCGTTTCGCCCGGCACGCCGGCCGTGCCTATAATCGGCTGCCGCCCCTAGCTAGGGGGCCTATTCGGAGGTCGCATAACTGGCGACGGGGCTGGAGTCCCCTCAGGAGTCGCACACGATGAGAATCGCTCGTTGGATGTTGCTCATACCGGGGATGTCAGCGGGATTGGGCATGGCCCTGGCTGCTCTGGCCGCCGGCCCGGTGGTGAAGGCCATCTTCTTCTACTCGCCCCAGTGTGGCCACTGCCACGAGGTGATCATCGACCATATGCCCGCCATCAGCGACCGGTTCGGCGACCGCCTGCTCGTCGTGTACGTCGATGTCACGTCGGCACAAGGCGGCGAGATCTTCAATGATGTCATGGACCACTTCGGCATCGCCGGCGACAACCGCGCCGTGCCAGCAGTAGTCGTCGGTAACCGTCTGCTGGTCGGCAGCATCGACATACCCGAGCAGCTGCCCAAGATCACGCAATCTGGGCTTGACAGTGGTGGCATTGACTGGCCCAACTTCGCCAATCTCCGCCGGCTGGGCGCCCAGGCCGAGCGAATGGCCACCGCCGAAGCCGCCGCTGAGACTGCCAGCCCAGCAGTGTCGCAGGCCACCTCGGGCGCACCCGAGACCGAGATCTTGCTGACAGAAGCCGCCCCCACATCGGTTCAAGCCGGTGGCGGGGCCGAGCCAACCGCCTCCGTCGCCGAGCGTCCCACTGCCGCCGAGGCTGGCGGTGTCTTGACGCCAGCCGATACCGCAACCAGCGGCGCTGCGGCCTCAGCCGAGCTGGCGACGGCCGAGCCTGGCCTGGCCACCCGGCCAGATCGCACGCGCACCCTGGCCGACCTGTCCCTGGCCGAGCGTTGGGCTCGCGATAGGGTCGGCTTTGGCCTGGCACTGATCGTTCTGGCTGCACTGGCTTTGAGCGCCCTGCTCGTTGGCGCCGCCTGGCTGCGCTCAGGCCTGCGACCTGGTTCGGCGAGAGGCTGGCGAAGCGCGGCAGTCCCGGTGCTCTGTCTCGCCGGGCTTGTGGTGGCTGGCTACCTGAGCTACGTCGAGACCACAGCACGCCCGGCCGTCTGCGGACCCGTAGGGGACTGCAATGCCGTTCAGCAGAGCGCCTATGCAAAGCTGTTCGGCATCCTGCCTGTCGGAGTGTTAGGCGTGCTGGGCTATGTAGTAATCCTGGCCCTCTGGGCCTGGCTGCTCCGGGCGCCAGAGGAGACTCGGTCGCGCTTCGGCTTGGCCTTGCCGGCGGTGGTCATGTTCGGGGTCGCCTTCAGCGCCTATCTGACCTTCCTCGAACTCTTCGTGATCAGTGCCGTGTGTCTGTGGTGTCTGTCCTCGGCTCTGCTTATGGTCGCGCTGCTGTGGGCAGTCTACCTTGGCTGGGCAGCCCGTCCCTCCACCGGGTCCGGTGAGCCCACGGCTTGATCCGCCCCGCTGCGCTGGTGGCAACAGGTCTCCAATGCTGATGGTCCTTCGAGTCGGCTTCCGCCGCCGTCACCAGATCGGCAGCGTACTCGCTTTCGCCCTCCTGCTCGCCCTGGTTGGCGCAGCCGCCGGCAGCACCCCAGGCTCTGCCCAGCGCTCGCGCCCGACTCCGCTGGCGTTAGCCGCTGCGGTCCGGATCGACCCCCGGGTAGAGGCAGCATTGGCGGCGGATGACCACGCGGCTGTGATCGTCGTTCTGCGCGAGAAGCTGCCGGTCGATGCCGCGGATGGCGAGCGCATCGCTCAGGTGGATCAGGCGCAGCAAGCCGTGCTGACCACCCTGAGCGAAAAACACTTCCAATTGCGGCGCCGTTTCCAATACGTGGCGGCCGTGGCCGGCACCGTTAGCCAAGCTGGACTGGAAGAGCTAAGGCGCAACCCACTGGTCCAGGCTGTCGAGTCGGACACAGTGCACCGGCCGACCCTAGCCCAGGCAGTTCCTATTCTCGGCGCCGACGTCGTGCGGGACGTCCACGGCCTCACTGGCCGCGGCGTCAATGTTGCAGTTCTGGACACCGGCGTCGACCGCAAGCACCCAGACCTGGCTGACAGCATCGTCGCCCAGCACTGCTTCTCCTCAAACGGCGGCTGTAGACCGAACAACAGCACCGAGAGCGAGGACGCTCAGGACGAGCACGGCCACGGTACGGGGGTGGCTGGAATCATCACCGCCAATGGCGAGGTCAGCTCACCGGGGGTCGCTCCTGATGCCGGCATCATCGCGGTGCGGGTGTTCGACGACCGGGCTCGGGCTCAGAACTCGGACATTATCGCCGGCTTGGAATGGCTGCGGCGCAACCGCCGCGAGCTGGGCGTGAAGGTCGTCAACATGAGCCTGGGCTCGGACCAGGTCTATACTGGCAACTGCGACAGCTCGGACCAGGCGCGGGCCCGAATCATAGGCCAGCTGAACGCATTGGGCATCGCGGTCTTCGCTGCTAGCGGCAACAATGGTTCCACTAATGCCTTGTCGGCACCGGCTTGTCTGTCCGGCGTCATATCGGTGGGCGCCACCTATGATGCCCGCCTCGGACGACAGCCTCCGCAGGGCATCTGGGGGGCAGGGTGTTACGACGAGTTCACCAGTCCGGAAGTCATCACCTGCTTTAGTAACGTCGCTCGGACGCTCTCCCTGGTGGCACCTGGCGCTATGATCCGCCATCCGAAGCTGGGTGGCGGCACCGCTGAGACCGGCGGGACATCGGATGCCTCGCCGATGGCGGCCGGAGTAGCCGCTCTCCTCTACCAGATCGACTCCGACCTAGAGCCCAAGCAGCTCGAGCGCCTGCTTCAACAGACCGGCATTCCGCTTGACCATCCGCGGGTCAACATGACCTTCCGCCGGGTCAATGCCCGGCGGGCCGTGGAGACATTGATGGGCATCACTCCCCAGACGCCCACAGGCACGAGCACGGCCACCGGGGCGGCTACGGGTTCCCCGGCTACGGCAACCGCCGGCCCAACTTTGTCGCCCACCGCAGTTGAGGTTACGCCGACGAGTGAGCTGACGGCCACCCCTCCCCACACGGCAACGCCCACCGCCATGATCTGGCCCACGGACCCGCCCGAGACCCCGACGGCCATCGCCTGGCCAACCGACACCACCACACCGGTGGCCAGCCCGCCCAAGCGGATTCACCTGCCGCTCGCCTTTCGCCCGCGGTGAAACCGGCCGCGCCAGCGCCAGCCAGCCCGTCGTCAGCGGCGCCCGCACGCCCAGCGGCGCACTGCCTCGCGAACCCGTGGCGAGCGGATGTCGTTCAGGACCCGATAGGCGGCTGGGCCGTAGGCCGCGCTATGCCGCGGTACAGCCGGGACAGCACGAAAGGCTGCCAGCTCAGCCACCGAGAAGCTCACGGGCAGCCAGGCCACCAGAGTCTCCACTTGCGTCCACAGCGCCTGCAAACGCTCGCCGGTGCCGGCCTTGGCCTCCTGATGAGCCACCAGCTGGGCCACGGCGAGCGGGTCAACTCCCCGCGCCTTCAGCGGCCCGAGGTGCAGTCGGGCAGTCCGGCCTTCCGGATCGATCGATTGCAGGAGCGGAAAGTGCCGGAAGACTTCGGGCCTGACCACCGCCCATTCAGCCAGCAAGCTCTCGGCGACACGCTCCGGATCACCCAGCCAGTGATCCATACCGAATGTCGCCTGGTAGATCAGCTTGTATAGGTCGGCGGCTCGCAGAACGGGATGCAGGGCCAGCTCGCGATGCACAACCCACCTCAGTCGAGACTGTTCGGCACCGGCCGCCTGGCTGAACCGGACCACCTGTGGCCTGCCTGGGCCGCTAGGATGCTGGCTGCGACGAGCCGCTTTGTTGTCGCGAGCCAACCAGTGCCATGATCGCCAGGATGACAGCCACAACGGTCGCCGCCCAGGCCCCCTGAGCCACTAAGGCCGTCGCCTGATGCTTGACCGCAATCCCGGCAAAGGCCCAGGCCAGCACCAGCACGAATGGGGCATCGCGCCGACTCCGCACCACTACGGCACCAAGCAGGCAGGCGATGGCCAGCATGACGATGGCCCACCATTCGGCGGCGATGCCCCAGCCACCCCACTCCAGGTCGTAGAGCACGGCCGTGGTGTTGGCAATGGTAGCCACGGTGAGCCAGCCCAGATAAACCTGGAACGGTAGAATGACCAGCCAGCGATCAGGGCCACTGATCGCCTGCCGCCCAATGCCGAGGCGCAGGTAGATGGCGATCAGTGTCGCCAGCAGCACGACAATCATCACCAGAGCCAAGACGAACTGCAGATAGTGCCAGAGGAAGATCCAGGCCGTGTTCGCCAGACACGAGAGCACGAATAGATAGCCAATCCGCTCAGCAAATGGGTTATTGCGCTGCGCCGGAAGCGCCTGGTAGATCACGAATCCGAACAGCAGCAGGTAGATTAGCGACCAAATTGAGAAGACATAATCGGCCGGGACGAAGTAGACCGCGAAGCGGTCGGCGATGGCGCCCGTATCCTGCCCATTCAGGGGCAAGGCGACAGCCAGACCGTTGACGACAACCGTGCAAGCAAAAGCCAACACGTTGGCGATAGGCCGGAAACCGATATTACGGAGCACAGCGCACCTCCTCCTAAAGTCGGCACTCGCTTTCTTCCCGCAGGCTCGCCGGGCAACCAGGTCCGCAGCCTGGCTGCCAGCCGTCCAGAGATAAGCAAGGCTGTTGCCAGCGCAACCCGAGGCCACGAGGCACGACCACGCGGCTCACGGGCCTGCTCGGGCCGAGCCCACGACTCATTGTGTGCGGCATACTATCCCGGCTCGACCAGGTCCGCAATTCTGGTGCAGTCATGGACTATCATCGGCCCTGGCCCAATAGGCGACGGAGGTAGGCTGTGCAGTGGCTGGCATTCGCTTCGTATCTGCTAAGGCGACTGGCCGTGGTGGGCCACAATCTGTGGTGCAGGCTGGGCCGCGGGCCGGACTTCGTGGTGCTGCGACTGTCCGGGAGCTATCCGCAGTTCGCAAAACCACGTGGCTGGTGGCAGCGCCGTTTGTGGCCGCCATGGACGACCCTGGCCGGTCTCGATGCTGACCTCTCGACCCTGGCAGCTCAGCCCCACCTGCGAGGGCTGGTTTTGGACCTGCGGCACCTGGATCTGCCAATGGCCCACCTGGAGACACTGCGCCAGGGGCTGATCCAGTTCAAGCGCTCCGGCAAGAGCATCGTGGCCTACGCCAGCCAGTACGACACGGGCACCTACTTCCTGGCGACAGTGGCCGATGAGGTGCTCCTGGCGCCCGGCGGCTTGATCGCGCCGCTCGGCTTGCGGCGCGCCTATACCTTTGTTGCTGATCTTCTGGCCAGGGCAGGGTTGCTCGTGGACGTGATCCCCATATCGGCCTACAAGACCGCCCTCGACCCTCTGGCCAAGAGGGCGATGAGCCCGGAGTTTGAGGCCATGGCCAACTGGCTCATGGACGCGGCCTATGGCGAGCTACTGCGCGCCGTGGCTGAGGGCCGCCACGGCGACACCGCGACTGCCCGGAAGCTCATCGACGGTTCCCCATACACCGACCGTCGGGCGCTCGAGGTGGGGGCTGTGGACGGCGTGGTCGGTGCCGAGGACCTGCCCGTCCATCTGGCCAATAAAGGCGCCCCCGCGCGCCTCGCTGAGTGGCCGACCGCCAAGCGGCGCCTGGTCCGGCCTGGCCCCGCTCGCCCTGGCCGTCACGTGGCGCTATTGCGCATCGAAGGGCTCATCGTGGACGGCGAGAGTGCAACTCCGCCCGCAAACCCGCAGTTGCCGCTGCCGCTGCTCATGGATCCTCGCGCCGGTGATCTGACCCTGGTGCCCATGATTCGTCGCCTGCGCCGAGAGCGCCGCGTGGCGGCTGTCGTGGTCTACATCGAATCCCGCGGCGGCTCGGCGACCGCGTCTGAGGCAATCGCCAGCGCCCTGGACAGGCTGGCAGCAGAGAAGCCAGTCGTCGCCCTCCTGGGCCCGATTGCCGCTTCTGGTGGCTACTACGTGGCCACGCCTGCCCAGCAGATCATTGCCCAGCCGGACACCATTACCGGATCGATCGGCGTCCTGACCGGCAAACTGGTCGCGGGCGAGGCCCTGCGCCGGCTACGTGCCTGGCGTCAGGTTCTCACGCGCGGCCAGCACATTGACCTGTGGGCCGATGACGATCCCTTTGACGAACAGGAGCGGGCGCTGATCTCCGAATGGCTGGACCGCATGTATGAACTGTTCGTCGATCGCGTAGCCAAGAGCAGGGGGCTAGCCCCCGCGGCGGTGGATGCCATTGGGCGCGGCCGCGTCTGGACTGGCCGCCAGGCGGTCGGTCACCGGTTGCTGGATGAGCTGGGCGGCCTGGGAGTGGCGCTTGACGCGGCTCGGCAAGCTGCGGGTCTGCGTGCCGATGCGCCCTACCAAGAGATGCCCTGGCTGCGCGGCCCCGTCGCGCCCTTTGTTCAACCGGGCCAGGCCTTCGACTATGCGCTGGAAAGCCTTCGGCTGCTGGCCAGCAGCCGGGTACACTACCTTTGCCCGCTCGTCGGCGAGGGCGAGCCGTAGGGCCGGCGCCGGGCGACCTTGAGTCGGGCTCGGGCCCGCTGCAGTTTGGCCAGGGCGCGCTCAGCGTCCTGTAGGGTGGGCGCCTCAGCCAACGCTCGCTCAGCGTTACGACGCGCGGCTTCAGCCCGAGCCAGGTCGATTTCCTCCGCCCGCTCGGCCACATCGGCCATCACCACCACCCGGTGAGGCCGCACCTGCATGAAGCCACCGCCGATCGCGTAGTGCCTTCGCTCGGCTCCACGAACGACGACCAGCTCGCCTGGCTGCAGGGTCGTCATTAGCGGCTCATGGCGGGGCAAGATGGCCATCTGACCATCGGTGCCGGGCGCGATCACCACATCGACGCTGTCCAGAGCGTCGAGCTCTCGCTCCATGGTGACGATCGACACCTCAAGCTTGTCCCCGGGCACCGCCATCCCCCACCGATCGGTCGCTAGCTTGAAGCGGCCATTCGGGCCGCACTGGCAAGAACATCATCAATCGTGCCCTGCATGTAGAAGGCCGGCTCGGGCACCTCGTCATGCCGGCCCTCGAGGATCTCGCGGAACCCACGCACCGTCTCGGCACGCGGCACATAGGCGCCTTTCCGGCCGGTATACTGCTCGGCCACCCGCATCGGCTGGCTAAGGAAACGCTCGATCTTCCGCGCCCGACTCACGAGCAACCGGTCGTCGTCGGACAGCTCATCAAGGCCCAGGATGGCAATGATGTCCTGCAGATCACGGTAGCGCTGCAAAACCCGTTGCACCTCGCGCGCCACCTCATAGTGTTCTCGCCCCACCACATCCGGATCGAGGATGCGACTGGTGGAGGCAAGCGGATCCACCGCCGGATAGAGGCCCCGGTCGGCAATCGCCCGATCGAGTGTGATGGCGGCATCCAGATGAGCGAACGTCGTCGCCGGCGCAGGATCGGTGATGTCGTCAGCCGGCACGTAGATAGCCTGGACGCTGGTGATCGCGCCGCGCGTCGTCGAGGTAATGCGCTCCTGGAGCTCGCCCATCTCCGTCGCCAGTGTCGGCTGGTAGCCCACGGCACTGGGCATGCGTCCCAGAAGCGCCGACACCTCACTGCCGGCCTGGACGAAGCGGAAGATGTTGTCGATGAACAACAGGACGTCCATGCCCTGGTCGCGGAAGTACTCGGCCATCGTCAGCGCCGTCAGGCCGACGCGCAGCCGAGCACCGGGCGGCTCGTTCATTTGCCCGAAGACCATGACCGTCTTGTCGATCACGCCCGTGTTGCGCATCTCGTGCCACAACTGGGTGCCCTCGCGCGAGCGCTCACCCACGCCGGCGAAACACGAGACGCCTCGATGCTCCTTGGCCATCGTGGCGATCAGCTCCATGATGATCACCGTCTTGCCAACGCCAGCGCCACCAAACACCCCCGTCTTGCCGCCGCGGGTGAAAGGCGCCACCAGGTCGATGACCTTCAGCCCCGTCTCCAGGACCTCGGTGCGCGTGGACTGCTCTTCGAACGGGGGCGCCGGCTGGTGAATCGGGCGGTACTCGGCCGCCACCACCGGCTCTGGGCTGTCGATAGGCTGGCCCAGGACATTGAACACCCGCCCGAGCGTCGCCTGGCCCAGCGGCACCCGGATCGGAGCGCCCGTGTCCATGGCCGGCGCCCCACGGGCAAGACCATCAGTGGAACCCATGGCCACGCAACGCACCACCTGAGCGCCGATGTGTTGCTCAACCTCGACCACGAGTGGCGGTCCCTCGGGGCGCGGAATCTCGATCGCGTGGTGCAGGTCTGGCAAGGCCCCGGGCGGGAAGCGAACGTCGACCACCGAACCCATTATCTGGGCCACTCTGCCGATCCTGTCCTGGCTAGTCAATTGGGTTACCTCCTGCGGCGACGTCGGCCCTATTGGCGCTCGCCGCGGGCTCGCAGCGCTTCCGCGCCGCCGACGATGTCCAGAAGCTCGCTCGTGATCTCGCTCTGGCGAGCCTTGTTGTACGCCAACCGCAAGCTGGCTACCAGCTCCTCCGTGGCCTCGGTGGCGTTACGCATGGCCAACATCCGCGCCGAATGCTCGCTGGCCTTGGCGTCCAGAAGAGCCTGGTAGACCGCTACCTCGATCATCCGCGGCACCATGTCCTCTAGCACGGCATCAGGCGTAGGCTCGAAGCTGAACTCGCCGACCACGCTTTCGCCGCCTGCCGGCTCAGCGATAGGCAACAAGGTGTCGAAGACGACCGGATGGCGAGTCAGACTGGCGAAGCTGGCATAAGCCAGATAGACCGTCGAGTAGCGCCCCTCCAGGTAGCCGCGGATCACGATGTGGGCCAGAGCCCGGATGTCGGCCTGGACCGGGCTCTCCGGCAGGTGCTCGACGCGCTTTTCCAGGTCGCCCGCCGCACCAGGCTGCCCGGCCGCTGCAGGCTGCGCCAGCGCACCGCTCACCACTCGGCCTTGCGCCCTGGCGCGCCAGTCAAAAACGTGATCCAGCCGGTAGCCGACTCGCGACAAGAACTGGATGCCTTTGCGGCCGATAACGATCCAGGCAACCTCGGGGCCCAGCTCAGCGGCGCGACGAACGGCTGCTCGCAAGATCTGCAAGACGAGGCCGCCCGTCAGGCCACGATCGGGCGTGATGAGCACGATCACCGGAATCCCGCCGTTCGACGGCCGCAATAGGGGATGCAGCCAGCCTCCCCGAGCCGACACCTCCTGCAGGTAGCTAATGACCTCGGCCGCATTCTCGGCATAGGGGCGGCTGGCCAGCGTCGCCTGCTGGGCACGGCGCATGCGGGAGGCACTCACCGCCTCCATGGCCCGGGTCACCTTGCCCAGGCTGGCCACCGAGCGAATCCGTCGCAGCGCCTCACGGGTTGTGGCCACAGCCTCGCCCTAACCTCCCGAGTCTTGCCAGCTCGTGGCGAAGCTATCAAGCGCGCCCCGCAGCCGCTTATCGAGGTCCTTGTCGAGCTCATGCTTGGTTTCGATCTGGCGCCCGATGTCGGGATGCACCCTGGCCAGGTAATCGAGCAAGGCCTCTTGCCACGCTTTCATGCGCGCGACCGCTATGCCATCGGCGAAACCCTGTGTGACGGCGTACAGCAGCTGAACCTGGTCGGCGAGCGTCATCGGACTCGCCTGCCCCTGCTTGAGCACTTCTTGTAGCCGTAACCCGCGATCCAGCTGAGACCTGGTGGCGGCGTCGAGATCGCCAGCGAACTGGGCGAAGGCGGCGAGCTCGCGGAAGGCAGCCATGTCCAGGCGCAACGGCGCTGCTACCTGCTTCATGGCCCGGTACTGGGCGTCCCCGCCGACCCGGCTGACGGATAGGCCGGCGTTGATCGCCGGCCGGATGCCGGCGTGGAACAACTCTGGCTCGAGGTAGATCTGGCCGTCGGTAATGGAGATGACATTCGTCGGGATGTAGGCCGAAACATCGGAGAGCTGTGTCTCGACGATCGGCAGCGCGGTCAGCGAGCCACCGCCCCGCTCATCGGACAGCTTGGCGGCTCGCTCCAGCAGCCGCGAATGCAGGTAGAAGACGTCGCCTGGGTAGGCCTCGCGACCGGGTGGCCGGCGCAAGATCAGCGATACCTGACGATAGGCCCAGGCATGCTTGGAGAGATCATCGTAGACGATCAGAGCGTGGCCACCGCGCTCCATGAACTCCTCGCCCATGGCGCAGCCGGCATAGGGAGCGATGTACTGCAAAGCCGCCGCCTCGGAAGCGCTGGCCACTACCACGATCGTGTGGCCCATGGCGCCATGAGCATCCAGGGTGGCCACCAGCCGCGCCACGGCCGATCGCTTCTGGCCTATGGCCACGTAGATGCACACGATGTCCGATTTGCGTTGGTTGATGATCGTGTCAATGGCAATGGTCGTCTTCCCCGTGTGCCGGTCGCCGATGATCAGCTCGCGCTGGCCGCGGCCCAGTGGGATCATCGCGTCGATGGCGACGATCCCAGTCATGACCGGCTCCTTGACGTTCTGCCGCTCGGTAACCCCTGGTGCAATCCTCTCAATCGGCCGGAAAGCGTCGGTCGGGATCGGTCCCTTGCCGTCGATCGGCTGCCCCAGGGCATTGACCACGCGGCCAATCAACGCCTCGCCAACCGGGACCGAGATGACGCGGCCGGTGGCCCGAACGGTGTCGCCCTCCTCAATGGCTGTCGTTTCGCCCAACAGGATGGCTCCGACCGAGTCCTCCTCGAGATTCAGGGCGATTCCATAGACCGCCTGTCCACCCTCCGTGGGAAACTCCAACAGCTCACCGGCGGTGGCGCCCTGAAGACCCTCGATGCGCGCGATGCCATCGCCGACCTCGATCACAGTGCCAACATCGACCGCTGCCACCGCGGTCTCGAAGGCCGCGATCTGTTCGCGCAAGGTGGCCGCCATCAGCTTCAGGCTGTTGTCCATGCACACCTCCAGGCTTCAGGGTCTGCCCGCCCGTCTCGGCGGGCTCTGAGCGTCATCACTGCTGGCGGACTCGCGACCCCAGAAGCGCCTGTCGAAGGCCCGCCAACCGCGTCGCCAGGCTGTCATCGAGCATCCGGTCACCGATGCGCACGATGACCCCACCTAGAATGGCTCGATCCACGCGGAACGTCAGAGCCAGGTCAGGACCGTGGCGCTCGCGCAGGCGCGTTTCGAAGGCCGCTCTTTGGGACGGAGTTAGCGGCACCGCGGTGATCACCTCGGCCGTGCGCCCTTCGCGGCTCCGCCGCTCAAGCTGAGCCAGGCGCCGCTTTATGGCTCGTAGCGAGACCGGCCCAACAGAGGCACTCTGGCCCGTCTCAGCACCGGAGCCTGGCGCCTGGGGATCACCGCCAGGCAGATCGCCGGGCGAGGAGTGGCTCGCCGCCCTCAGCGACTCCGGGTACGAACCCATCAACTGCCGCCTCCCAGCTGCTCCTCCAGAAACCGATCGATCAGCGCCCGCTGTTTGGCCTCGTCCAGACCATCCCCGAGCACCTTTGCCGCGGCGAGCAGCGCCAGATCGGCAATGTCGCCCCGCATGCCCTGCAAAGCCCGCTGGCGCAGCGCCTCGGCCTCGCGGCTAGCTTCGGCCAACATGCGTTCCGCCTCCGCGCTGGCCTCCTGGAGCCGGGCCCGAGCAGCAATCTCGCTCTCCTGTACGGCTGCCCGCAGTCGCTCCTGGCTTTGCCGGCGCTCACTCTCCAGGTCAGCCAGCAAGCGCTGTCGTTCCTGTTCGGCCTCCTGCCTCGCCAGCTCCGCTGCGTCGAGACCCTGTCGTATCCGCTCCTGGCGATCGGCCAGGAGCCGCAAGATCGGTCGGTACAGGAAGCGGTTCAGCACGTAAAGGACGATCAGGAAATTGACAATCTGGAAGAGTAGATTCGGGCCCAGGATACCAAGGCTCTCCATGGCGTTTCTCCCGCTCGTCCGACCGCCCGAACGCTCACGTGGCGAACAGAATGATCAAGGCCACGACCAGAGCATATATGGCAATCGATTCGGCGAACACAATCCCCAGGATCATGTTCGTGAACAGCTCGCCACCGACTTCCGGATTGCGCCCCTGCGCACCCAACATGCCATTGACCAATACGCCGATCCCGATTCCAGGTCCAATCGCGCCCAGTCCGATCGCCAGGCCGGCGCCAATCAGCTTAGCCGATTCCGGATCCATCAGATCTGGCCTCCCCTCGTCACGATAGGTTGAGCCCTCATGACTCAATGCTGGTCATGAATGGTGGTCGCCTTTCTCGCTCACCAACGCGACAGCCATGAAGGCAAGCGTCAGGATCGCGAAGACGAAAGCCTGTACAAGACCAACGAAAAGCTCCAGACCGTAAACTAGAACCGCAAGAAGGGGTACGAGAAAGGGTATGACAAAAAGCAGCATCTGCCCAGCGAATAGATTGCCAAAAAGTCGAAAGGCGAAGGAAATGATCCTGACTAGCTCCGAGATAAACTCCAACAGGCCCACAAAGATGTTAACAATTCCCAAGAGCAGTCCGCGACTGAAGTCAATGTGTATGAATTTACCGAGGTAGCGGATACCCCCGGCTCGCAGGCCGGCGATCTCAATGGCCACAAAGCAGATGAGGGCAATTGCCAGCGTAAAGTTGAGGTCCGTGGCAGCGGCACGCAAGAAAGGCACGAAGGCCCAGCCGTCGGTCGGCTCTCCGCCAACGATCCCAGGCCCGCCAATCGCTTCTGTCAGGCCGCCTGCGGCCATGCTGGCCGCCTCTCGACCGGGTTGCTCAGGTCCGACAGCATGCCCCGCCGGGCCCGGCTTATGCCTGTCAGTAGCAATGCCCACGCTGCGCCCAGGCTCGCCCAGCCAGCGCACCTGCCACAGCGTATGGGTCACCCCCTCTTCGGCTGACGTTGCTTCGGGGTGAAAGAGAACTCCTACGGTATCATAGCCTGGAATAAGCTCGTACCAATTGGCAGTCACTATCAATAGGAAGACCGTCAGGATCAGGGGCAGCCACGTCTTCGCCCCGTCTGCGCCGATCATCTGTACAGCCTGATTGTGCCACCACTCGATTACCGCTTCTAGGACATTCTGAAGGCCACGGGGCACAGGTGACAGCCGCCGCCCAACTCTAAGAGCCATGAGCACGAGTGTCAGATCAGCCAACAGCACTGCTACCATGGTGTTGGTTAGCCGCAGCTCTCCCAGCCGCGGCAGCCGCAATGCTGGCATCCCCGGGATGGGCTCCGCCGGCAGCTGAACGTGCGGCAGCGGCACACGGAAGAGCAGACGGCTCAGGACGAGCGCTGCTAACACGACCGATAGAATGGCTAGCGTCTTGGGCTGGCGAATCCGCGTCACCGAGACCTCGGACCGCCCTAAACGGGCGTCAGGGCACAGGAAGACGCGATAATAGGACGGCTACCGAACCAGGTCAAGCAAGACCAGCGGCCCGCCACCCGCTGGGGGCTGGGAGGTTGCCGGCAGCTCGGGCGGCTGCTATGCTCCCCGCCGCGCCACCGGCGGGTTTGGTTTGAATTCCATGGACGACGGCTTGACCTCGACAGCCCTTTTGCTCCTGGCCATCGTTGCCGCCTACGTCTTGGGCTCGCTGCCCTTCGGCGTCTTGGTCTGCCGACCTCTGGGTAGAGACCCCCGGCGGGTCGGCAGCGGCCGGACCGGCGGAACGAACGTCTATCGAACGGCGGGCCTTGTCCCGGCAGGGCTCACGGTCGCCCTGGACATTGCCAAGGGTTACGGGGCTGTTGCGCTGGCGGGGTGGCTGGTCGAGCGATCGGCGGCCGATAGCGTGCGCATCGCCGCCATCGAGCCCTACGCGCTGTCGGTGGCCGCCCTGGCCGTCATCGTTGGCCACAACTACTCCATTTGGGCTGGCTTCCGGGGAGGCGCCGGCACTAGTCCGAACTTGGGTGCGCTGTTACGGATCGATCCGATCTCGTTGGCCGTGGCTGGTGGGTGCGCCGTCCTGGCGTTGTTCGCGGCCCGCATAGCTTCAGTGGCCAGCCTGGTGGCCAGTGGCACCGTGGCACTACTCTTGACGGCCCGGGTGATGCGGGGTGACCTCCCCCCCGGCATCGTCATTTACGGGCTGGGGCAGGCGGCTCTGGTCGTCTGGGCCTTGCGGCCAAACGTCGAGCGTTTGCGACGCGGCACCGAGCGGCCCATCGGCCAAGCTGAAAGTGAGGCGGCTGGCGACGACCAGTCGCGAGTTTAGGCGGAGCGCTAGCGATGAGGGTACTCGTCGCCGGAGCTGGAGCCGTGGGCGCTTATCTCGGGGCCGCCCTGGCCACAGCCGGTGCCGAGGTATCTCTGGTGGCCAGGGAGGCCCACGGGGCAGCCATGGCCAGGCGCGGCCTCACGGTGCTGGGCAAGCCATCCTGGCACCTCAGGCTGCCGGTCTTCGAAAGCGTCAGCCAGGCCCGCCAGCGCGGCCCATACGATGTGGGCCTGGTGGCCGTCAAGAGCTATGTGACCTCCGAGCTAGCCGCCGAGTGGGCTGAGGCTGGCGCGCCGCCGGTGGTGGTGAGCTTCCAAAACGGCGTCGGAAACGAAGAGTGCCTGGAGTCGGCTCTGCCGTGTCGGCGTGTGATCCGCGGGTCCCTCACCCAGGCCGTGCAGGTTGTCGAACCCGGCGTCGTCCGCCCCTGGCCCAAGGGCGGCGTTGGCCTTACCCGGTCCGACGAGGCGGCGCGCCAGCTGGCCGACATGTTTCGCGCCGCTGGCATGCCAGTGCGCCTGTATGCCGATGGGCGGGCACTGAAGTGGTCCAAACTCCTGTTGAACCTGATCGGGGCTGCCTCCTCGGCCATCGTGGGCTGGCCACCATCCCGACTACTGCGCTCCAGGGAGCTCTTCCGTTTGGAGCTTGGCGCCTGGCGGGAAGCCCTGGCCGTGATGCGCGCCGCCAGACACCGGCCAGTGAACCTGCCGGGCTATCCGGTTGCCTTGGCCGCTCCGCTGGCGGCTTACCTACCGGAGGCCGTGCTCTTCGCCTTCCTGCCCCGCCTGGTGGGTCGCGAACGGGGCGATCGGCTGCCAGGCGTGGCGGTTGATCTGGCGCAAGGACACGGCCACACCGAAATCGAGGTCCTCAACGGGGCCGTGTCGGCCGCAGCAGCGCAGCTGGGTCTCAGGGCGCCGATCAATGCCGCTCTGGCCTCGCTGGTGACCGGGCTAGCCCGGAACGCCGCCGATCGCGAGAAGCTGCATGGCCGGCCAGGCGAGCTCCTCGCCCAGGTCAATGAGCTTCTTCGCGGCTCGGCCTGAAACGCAGTCCGTAAGGCCCGGCCCAAGCGCGACTGGCTCCCGAGGGGCAAGGCCGGAGTGCGCGCCCAGGGTCGCTACTGCGGGCATCGACTACTGCCGCAATGCCAGACCGGAGAAGTCGCGGGCCCTCTAGACAGCCGGGCGCCGACCGCCAGAGCCGGTCGGCGCCCGCGCCCAAACAAACGGGGAGTCTAAGCCACGCCTTGACAGTACTCGCGCGACCCCGTACAATGTCGGCGGATCGGCGAAAGCCTGAGGTGCCCTTTCCCCCCTGTCCCACGGGCCCAGGCGGCACCCCGATCCGTCGCCAGGTGTGTGAGGTTACCTCGCACACCTGGTGTTTGTCTGAGCCCAAACGAGATGCCTGGACTGTGCGTTATCGACCTCTTAACGCAGCGTCTCGGCCCTGGATACGGGTGATGGTGGTGAGTGGCTGGGTGCGGCCTGCCTTGAGGACAAAAAAGGGCGAGCAGGACGTCCATCCTGCTCGCCACGGTATTCCGCTCGGCGGCCGTCTGGCCGCAGCCAGAGCCAACCGCTAGGGTGTGGTCGTGTCGCCGCTATCGGCTTCCGGCGTTGGCGTCGCAGGCTCCACTGCTGGCGGCTGCAGGAATGGCGGTGGCTCTTCAGAGACACCTGGAACGCTGGTCGGCGGCGGTTCGAGCGGGCGCGCTGCCGGCTCGGCCCCTGACCCGCGCCCCGACGCACGCGATTCGTCGGCCGGCTGAATCACCACCGGATGATCGGCAACCGGTGCCGGCGGCGGCTCCAGGCTCGAGCCAGGCGCCTGGATTACCGGCGCCACCTCGGCAGGCAACTGGCGCACCGGGACCGGTGTGTCCACCGACCTCGACACGCGCGGCACCAGATCCTCGGGCGGCAGCGGACGTGGCAGAGGCAGCGGCCCACCTTCGACCACCGTTTCGGCCATGCCTAGTTCATGTGGTGGCCATTCAACCTCAGCTCTTGCCGACTGCTCCGTCGCTCTCTCTGCCCACTTCACCAGCGCCAGGAGCGACGAATCCTGGAGTGTGCGACCGCCGGAAGCCAGAACTTCACGCCAGGCGTCCACCGTCCGGCGCACCTCGTTGGCCAGGCTCAGTTGCTGGTCCGCCCCCAGACGCAGCACACGCTGGCAAGCCTCCGGATCATCTCGCAGCCAGGCAAGGAGCTGGTCGATCGAGAGCCGCCCGCCCGCCTCGACCACCGCCACCATCTCAGCCAGGCGCCGCTCGCCGAATTGCTCGACCAGATCGGCCCGTTCGGCCGGGTCAAAGGTGAAGGCCAGCTTCGCTGTCTCACCCAGCCGCTTGAAGCCGTACAGGGGTTGCCCAGGCACACTGCTCGCGGCGGCAGTGTTGAGACCGGCCAGGCCCCCAACCAGCACCATCATTGCCCCCAGTGCAGCCACGGCACTCGCCCAAGCGGGACGAGGTGTCCAGAAGGCGGCAGCGACTGAAGCCACCACTTCACGAAGGCGTATTGGCAGCGGCCTCAGCGACAGCACAGCTCGCCTGCGGCTCAGGCGTCGCCGCGCGGCCAGGGCCATGACCCGGCGCTTTCCAGCCGTGCGGTGCAACGGCGGCGGTGGCGCCAGAGAGTGCATTCTGTGGGCAGCGACTACCGATAGGCGCATCGTCTCCGGAACCTGCGCCAGCAACCGCTCGATGGGCAGGCCGCGTTTCACCAACCGCACATAGCGATCGGTGGCCTGCACCGCCTCGCGGCGCGCCGCCACGGCAGCCATCAGGATCGCTTTGTCACTCTCGCGACGACGGCTGGCAGGTAGATCGTCCAGTTGCCCGAGCAACAACAGCAGCGCCGGCCGCACCCGCTCAGCCAGCTCTGGGTCCGGCGGCAGCACCGCCTGCAGGTCCTCACCGGCCAGGACCCGCCTCAGGCAATCATCCAGCTCCCAGTCCGTCGATCTCTTCACGTTCGCTCGCCAGTACTCTGCCCAGGGAGGCCAGCGCGCGGTGCTGCAGAGACTTCACCGCGCCCTCCGTCTTGCCCAGTACCTGTGCCACCTCCTGGTTCGACAGACCATCCACGAACTTCAAGATGATCACCTGCTGCTGATCTTCCGTCAGCTCGCCCAGAGCCCGCCGCAACGCCTGGTGGGTGAACTCGGACTCGATCCGCTGCCGCGGATGGTCCCCTTCGGCGACTAGCCGCTCCTCAAGCGCCATCGGTGCTGCTGCCTGCCGCCGGAAGTGGTCAATCACCAGGTTGCTGGCAATCCGGTACAGCCACGCCGAGAAGGGGACACCCCGGAAGCTGAAGCCGTCGATCGCTTCCATGATCTTCAAGAAGACCTCCATCGTGAGGTCTTCCGCCAGGTGCTGCTCCCCCACCCGGTAGTAGATGTACTTATAGACGCCCCCGTAGTACCGCTCGTAGATCTCCCCGAAGGCCTCCGGATCGAAATCCTGGGCCCGCCTAATCAGATCCTGCTCGGCACCCTGAGGCGAATTGTTCTCGTCTGTAACAACGGCGCGTAGGGGCAAAGGATACGGCCTCGATCGAATCATCTCGCTCCCGGCAATCAGGTTCTCTTAGTTTACCCCGAGTCGCCCCTTCCCGTCAACGCAGAGTCCGCAAACGGCCGTCGATCGGGGGCGGTCCGTTGCCCGGCAACCAGGCAATGGCGAACAGGTCATTAGCCACCAGCCAGCGCAACGGGGTCGACATCAGCAGTCCAAGGACCTGGCGCACCCGCTTCTTTCTGAGCCAGGCGTAGCTGGCCGCCTGAAGCGCACTGCTCGATAACCCGCAGCTCCACAGGGCATGCCGTGTTGTCCATTCCTCCACCCAAACACGGGCCTGCAGGCCCGCCCGGTGCAACGCCTGGCGCAGTCGGAGCGGGTCTTGCTCGTTTACGTGCACCTGGCACTCGTACGCCGACCGGGCCTGGCGCGGCAGCCCCGGCAAGACCATTCGCAACAGCGGATAGGCAAACGCCAGGGCCCAGCGATTGGGTAGTGTGTGAATGACGACGTAGCCGCCCGGCTTAAGGATACGCCGCACTTCGGCCAGCGTGAGCTCCACTTGCCACGGCCACAAGTGCTCGACGACGTCCAGCAGCAGGACGCGGTCCGCCGCCCTGGCGGCTAACGGCAGCGCCGTGGCCTCGGCCGCCACCCACGCCAGCCGCTGGGCGCCCGAGGCGGCAGAGTCAGGCCCAGTTTGCGCTGCCGTCTCGCAGCTCAAGGCCAACGCGTCGAAGCTGAAGTCCATGCCAACGACCCAGGCTCCTTGTCGGGCCGCACATACCGCCGCCTCACCACGGCCACAGCCGACGTCGACCACCCACAAACCGGGGCGCAGGTTGGCCAAAGCCAGGGAGCGGGCCAGCCGTGGCCTCAGGAGGCCCGATTCACCGGCCGGTGGCCGAACCTGATCACCTCGCCCGACCAGGCGCTCCAGATGCCGGCGGGAGTAAAGGGCAGGCCGGACAGCGGGTCTTTGCGGCGCGGCCGCCATCGGCCTAAGGAACGGCACGCTCAGCGTTGGGCAGATAGAGTGGCTGAGTCGGCCGATAGCAGACCATCAAGGTCAGATCGTCAAGGTACAGGCGCGGAGCGCCGCCAGCGGCGAGCGGTGGTCGCCTCAACACGGCGACGTAGATCTCCCGCTCGCGTCCCAGGGTTCTCGGGTCCAGCTTGACCTCGAGCTGCTGCCAGCTCTGGTTCGCACTAACGGTGGTCTGCGCCACAACGTAGCGCCAGCCAGCCTGCCGCTCGCGAAGCTCGACAACCAGCCGATCTTCGGACCCGGCCTGCTCACCCCGCCACCACAAGCTCAGCGTGGCGGTCAGCACGCCTAATGGCAACAAGACTGGTTGAGCCAGCGCAGCGTACGACAGCCGATTACCCTTGGCCTCGTCGAACGCCAGGGCGATGGCGCCAGCTGGCATGCCCCGACCACCAGGCATCCAGCGCGGTAGAACGTCACCGCTTGGGTGCCAGTCGTCCAAGGCAGGATTCTCGAAAGCTCCATCGCGCAAGGCATCCAGGCACTCAACCGTCGACGTGGCTGCCGGCTCAGGCCCCGGGAAGCGCGGCGTTGGCTCAGTCGGCCCAGGTCCCCCCGGAGTCGCCGTGGCTGGCGGTGGTTCAATCGGCTGGCCAACGTCGGTGGCCGCCGGCGTGGCAACGGCAGGTGACGCCGTTCCCTCGATCGGTGTGGGCGAGAGAGCAGTCGAAATCGAGCTCGATCGGCAAGCCACCAGAGACACTTCATCCAAGCGCAGGAAGCTGCGTTCACCGTCACCGTTGTTCACGTTGGCCACGTACAGCCGCACCTCGCGACCCGCATGCCCCTTCAGCTCGGCTGTAACGTCGAGTGACAGCTCCTGCCACGGTCCGACCCGGAGCGCCAGATCGCCTAGCCCGATGACGGCGCCGTCCTGGTCCAAGAGCCGCGTCGCTCGCCGGTCATCAGGGTCGCCGACGGCGCGAATCGCAAAGGAAAGCTTTGCGCTGGCAATGGCTTCTGGCAAAAGAAGGCTCTGCTGCGCGGTACTGTAAGTAATTCCCAGGTCCGGATCGGTGGGCCGTAGACCAATGAACAGCGACCGGCGTCCACGGTAAGCTTCATACTGGGTGTAGAAGGCGTTCTGCAGGACCCAACGAGGATCGTCTGACTCGAAACTGCCTCCGCCCACCAGCTGCTCGCAGTCCGGTGGCAGGGTGGTCGGCGGCGGCAGCGACGTGGCAGTCGGGGCGCGGCTCGAGGTCGGCCCCGGAGTCGGGCCAACTGCGGTGGGGACGCGGCTGGCCGTCTGCTGAGGGGTCGAGCCAGACGTCCTCGTCGCCGTCGCTTGAGGCATCCGCGTCGCGCCGGAGGCGACACGGGCAGCGACAGCCTGACGAATGGCCGGCAGTCGCCGGTACACGCCGTCACCCGGGCACTCAGTCTGGCCCACATCCCGGTGACCCAACAGCCGATAGGGGAACGGTCGCCCCAACAGCACTACCGGGTCGAAGGGTGCCAATCCGTAGGTCAGCGCCTTGGCAGCGAGCAGATCAACCAGCCCCGCCTCCATGGCCGAGCTGGGGGAGGCGCTGGTAAAAGTGCCGAGCACCGCCACGCCGATGGTTACGGCGTTGAACTCCCGAGCGTGGCCACCGGCCGCGATCTGGCCGTTCAGCTCGCCGCCGTAACGGCCCTCGTAGACATTGCCGCGGTCATCGACCAGGAAGTTGTAGCCAATGTCCCCCCAACCGCGAGACACGGCATGGTAGTAATAGATAGAGCGCACCACCGACGCCGGGTCCACCGCCTCGTTGCCGGTTACGGTGTGATGCACCAGCTGGGCCAGCGGGACGACGTACTCAGGCGGCCAGATCTCCTCGCCCCGGGAGTCAAAGCGTAACCGTTCGTCAGCTCCCCATTCGGCGCGCCGGATGAGCCGCCCCAGCGCCTCAGCCCGTACGGGCGCCGTCGGTCCCGCCGAGCCGTCGATGTAGTGGAGCGTGATGCCGGAGAGGCTCGGCAAGGAGGCCGCCGCGATGCCGGTCGATCGCAGCCGCGCCGCCACCTGGACCATCCGGCCTGCTCCGACCAGGAGCCGCGACCAGCTTGGGGTGGCCGAACCGGTCATCCGGTCGTCCTCATCGACCAACAACTCTTGCCAGGGTGACCACTGCCGGCCGTCGTGGCTGGTGCGCACCACCATAAGGAGCTCGGCGTCCGGCGGCAACTCCGCCGACCACTGCACACCCACCGCGGTGAAAGCGAAGTCGGCCGTCAGGGGTGGCCCCTCAAGGCTCAGCATTCCTGGACCCACCATGCGGACGCCGTCAGGCCTTACCTCGGCCTGCCCGCGTACGATCGACAGATCGTTGGCCGTAAGTTCGAGCCGGCCGCCCCGGATCACTGGATGGCGCGCCGATAGGGAGGGTTGAGGGGCAACCGCCGTCGCCCGAGCGGCCGAGGCCTTCGGGCTCGGCTTCTCGGGCACCGCAATCGTTCCGCGACCCTGGAGCTCGGACGTGGCGGTGGGCACCGCGGCGGTGAGCACCGCGGCGGTGGTCGTCGCCGGCGCCGTGGCTGTCGGCGGCGGCGCCAGGATCACCCGCGAGTCGGCATAGTAGTGTTCCAGGATTTCCGCGGCAGTCGCACCCCAGTCGGCAAACACAGCCGCTCCTTCCTGGCTCATCCCAGCGCCATGGCCGCGCCGGTCGGCGAATGCATCGGGGGAGCTGGCCGACCTCAGGTAGGCCACTTGCCTGCCGCCGCAGCAGGTGCTGTCCTCGCTGGAGAGGGTACGATCGCGAGTGCGGGCGAAGTACAGCGCGCGGATCAACCCGCCGTCATGACTCACCGCCAGGCCGCGAGTGGCCTCCACAGCGGCGTCGGTGACGTCGTAGTGAATTGGACGCCAGACCTGCGTTCGGGTGGTGGTGTCAACATTGGCATCCACGCCAGGTTCACAACGTGCCGGGTCGCCGGCTGAGTCGGCCAGACACCCCGTCGCAGCATAGGTCCGGGCGGCGACCGCCTGTGCCTTCAGCGCCTCGAAGGGACGGCGATAGATGAAGCCCATCTCTGCCGGCACTACACCCTTCACGTACTCCTCGATGTCCATGGCCACGATGGAACCATCTGCCATCAGCACCCGAATCGTGGAGGGCAGCTCGCGCACTGGCTCCAAACGGCTCAGATCCGGCATCTGCTCGGGGCCTGGCCGGTGCGCCTGGGTGGACTGCGTCTCCGCCGGCATGGGAATCGACCAGGCCGGCTGCACAAGGGGCGGCAACGCGAAGTCGATTCGTTCCTCGCCCGACTCGATGCCTACCGCGAGTAGGCTGCCGCCGGAGTAGCCGGGAGCCTCGAAACGAAGGCTGAATCGGCCAGGCGGCACCTCCAGTCGGTACCAACCATCGCCCTGGCTCTCCGTGGTCCGACCGGCCGCCGCTACCCGTGCCTGACCCACCGGCTGGCCACTCGCCATGTCCGTTACCCGGCCGACGAATGCCGGTCCGCGCACCCAAGGGGTCAGCGGCCGCAGTTGTGGTGAGCCGAGGCTCAGTACCGATAAGGCAAGGCCCACCAACGCCAGTAGGCCGAAGGCGAAGAGGAGCCTGCTGACAAACTGCTGCCGGCTGGCGTCCGCCATCAGGGCACGGAATGGAAACGCGGCCGGTCGAACAGTTGCCGGAAATCGCCGTCGAACGCGGCCAAGAACTCTGTCGCCTGTCGAACGTCAGAGTGGTCGACAGGCGGCATGGCGCGGAAGCGCTGCCGCTCCTGGTCGCCCAACTCGTCCCTGGAAGGTGCCCATCGATACCGCGAAGGCCGGTGACATACGAAGGCGCGGAACAGGCTCAACGTGCAGCATCGTCGGCAAACGGCCGCGAGCTCCCAGCTCCGGTCCCCGTGACGAGCGAGGACATGGACATCCCGCGGGTCGAACGAAGCGCCGCAGCCGCTGCAGGTACAGGCTGCTGCCAGGCGCTCCATGACCACCGTGCTGGTCACCTGCATGCCCCCTCCTTATGCAACGACAACAAAAGGCCACGTGCCCATCAACACGTGGCCTCATCGGCTATGGCTCGGCCCCACCTCCCAGTTCGTCGCCGGCCACCGGGCCGCTGTTTTCGGGCGCACCGCGGTAACCCGGTGGTTCGCCTGGCGGCTCGGCACCCACAGGCGCATCATTGCTGATCGGCGGGCTCTGGGTCGGTGCGTCCTCGGCACCCACGCTCGTCGGTCGAACCACCGGCCTAACCTCGGCCGACCCAGGCCGCCCTTCTGCCGCCGCCAGCGCCTGTTCGGGTTCAATGTTCACGACAATTGTTGCTTCGACCTGGGGCAAGAAGTGAACGGTCACTTCGTGCTCCCCCAAGGTACGCAGTGGTTCCTCGAGATGGATCTTGCGGCGGTCAATCTCGACGCCCGCGTGCTCCAGCAAGGCTGCGGCAATATCGCTGGCCGTGATCGAGCCGTATAGCCGACCCGTCTCGCCTACGCGGGCGGCAAACTCCAGACGCGCGCCGCGGATACGATCGGCTAGCTGCTCAGCATCGGACCGCAGGCGCGCCAGTCGGCGCCGCTCGGTCCGCTTCAAGTCCTCGACTTGCCGCCGGGCTCCCGCGGTAGCCAGGATGGCCAATCCTTGCGGGATCAAGTAGTTGCGTCCGTAACCGGGTGCCACCTCGCAGATGTCACCCACCTCACCCAACTTGGGCACGCTCTTCGTCAGGATTACCTTCATGAACCAGTCCCCTCCAGCCTTACCGCGGCGCTGATTCTAGCACAGCGTCCCCGGCCCACAAACCAGGATTGAGCCACCGATCAGGCGGTATCAGGACGATTGAGCCGCGCCAGCGCCCTCCATCCGGCGTAGACCGCGGCATCACCCAGCTCCTCCTCAATGCGCAGCAGCCGATTGTACTTGGCCACACGTTCGCCCCGCGCCGGGGCCCCCGCCTTGATCTGGCCCGCGTTGGTGGCCACCGCCAAGTCAGCGATTGTCGTGTCCTCAGTCTCGCCTGATCGGTGCGATACCACGACCGCCCAGCCGGCCTTGCGCGCTTCGCGCACCGCAAATAGCGTTTCGGACAAGGTGCCAATTTGATTGGGTTTGATCAGCACCGCGTTGGCACACCGTTGCTCGATCGCCTGGCGCAGCCGGCCAACGTTCGTGACCACCAGATCATCCGCCACCAGCTGCACCCGATCGCCGAGCGCCGCATTCAGCGCCTGCCAGCCAGCCCAGTCCTCCTCCGCCATGCCATCCTCGAGCGAGTAGATCGGATAGTCGTCACACCAGCGTCGCCACAGGGCCACCATCTCCTCCGAACTGAGGCGCTCGCCCTGCCGCTCCAGCGCGTAGTGATCGCCACGCCACAAACTTGATGTGGCTGGATCCAAGGCAATCACGATATCCCGGTGCAGTTCATAGCCGGCCTCGCTAATCGCATTCACCAGCCACTCGATGGCTGCCTCGTTGTTCGGCAAGGAGGGCGCGAAGCCGCCTTCGTCGCCAACCTGGGTGGGGAAGCCGGCCTTGGACAGCAGATCGGCCAGAACGTGGTAGATCTCAGCCGCCCAGCGAAGAGCCTCGCGAAAGGTCGGCGCACCTACGGGCATGATCATAAACTCCTGGAAATCGGTCGAATCGCTGGCGTGCTGGCCGCCGTTTATCACGTTGAGCTGCGGCACCGGCAAAACGTGGGCATCGACCCCACCCAGGTAGCGGTACAGCGGCAGCTCCAAGGCGGCCGCGGCCGCCTTGGCGGTGGCCAGGCTCACGGCCAGGCAGGCGTTGGCCCCCAGTCGCTCCTTGGTAGGGGTGCCGTCCAGATCCCACAATGCCCGGTCGATGGCCCTCTGATCCAGGGCATCTCGTCCTCGCAATTGGGGGGCAATCTGCTCTTCGACGGATCGCAACGCGCTGAGCACGCCCAACTTGCCGTAGCGCTCCGGATCCCCGTCCCTGAGCTCGCGGGCCTCGTACCGGCCGGTCGACTTGCCCGACGGCACAACGGCCCGTCCCGTGGCCCCGCCAGCCAACAGAACCTCGGCCTCGATTGTCGGCTGGCCTCTAGAGTCGAGTACCTCGCGGGCCCTTATCTCCTCGATGGTCGTCATCATGTCTTCTTGCCTCCTTCTGATTGCATGCGCATCGCCGCCAGCCAGCGCTCCGTCTCATCGCGCAGAGCCATCTCGGCGTCCACCTGCCAGGCGCGGGCAATGGTTGCCACGCGCCACAGCAGAGCACCGATGCGGGCAGCCCGTTCGGCCGGATCAGCAGGCATGGCTGCAAGATCTTCGATCGGCAGCCTGTCAATGCCGGCTTCCCAGCGCTCAGCCGCCTCACCCTTGCGCTGGACGAGCTGGGCCCGGGCCAGCGCCGGCAGCGTTCGTGGAATGTCCACGAAGACGTCCTTGCCGCGAGCGCGCCCTTCCGTGACCTTTGCCGCGTCCCATCGACTGAGGACCTCGTCGGCCGTCGCGGCCTTGGCTCCCCCAAACACGTGAGGATGACGCCGCACGATCTTCTCGGTGATCGTGGCGATCACATCTGACAAGCGAAAGGCCTCGGCTTCGGTCGCCAGCTGTGCGTGGAGCACCACCTGGAGGAGCAAGTCGCCCAGCTCTTCAGCCAGCATTGCCTCGCTCTCGGCCTCGATGGCCGCCAACACCTCGTAGGCCTCCTCCAGTAGGTAGGGCCGGAGGCTGTCGTGTGTCTGAGCCCGATCCCAGGGGCAACCGTCGGGTGCCCGCAGATGCGCCACCACCTCGGCAAGGCTTTGCACGGAGCCGGCGCGAGCTAGCGGTGGCACCGCCAGGGTAGTCAGATCGTCGAAGTGAGACCAGCGATCCAGCGCCGCCAGATCCATGGTTGCCAGGTGGGGCGTTGCGGTACCTGCCCCACAAACCAGCGTAACCGCATGGTCGGCAGGATACTGGTTCAAGAGCGTCAGCTTGACGTCACTGGCCAAGAGCTGGCTGTGCAGTTGGGCAACAAGGGCGCGGCGATCCGGGTCGATATCGGGATGATGGCGTGCCGCAAGGATCATGGCATCGGCGACCTGCAAGCCGTCGAGCGCGTCCCAGTTCAGCGTAGCCAGCACGGGAGTCAGGAAAGACACGCCGGCGACGAGCTCTATCTGCCAGCCTCGCTCGCCCGCCTGGCGGCGCAGCAGATCGACCGCTGTCTCGCCAACGCACGGATCACCTGGGACGGCGTACACTATCGGCGCTCGGCTGGCCGCGTCCAGGAGTCGCTCAGCGATGGCCTGGTAGACAGCGTCAAAGGTGTCGAACTGCTCATAAAGGTCGTCGCAGCTGTGCACGACCACATGCGGGGGCAGGCACGCGACCGACGGATGGCGCTTGGTGCGAACCCAAACCGCATGGCTGGCCGCCAAGACCTCGGCTGCCCGCTGGGTCAGATAGCCCCGACCGCCCGGACCCAGCCCGACAATGGTGATCCTTCGTCCCGGCGAGTCCATGGCCCGATTATAGCGGCCTCGTGGTTCGGCACCCTCCGGCTATAATCCTGGCCATGGCTCTTACTTCGGGCGAGCGGGCCCTCCTTGAGCGCCGGCTGCTCCGGTTGCGCCGCCGGCACATTCTCGCACCACGCCTGACCAGCCTTGCCAGCGTGCTGTTCATTGGGGCACCTGTGGCGACGGTCGCCCTCGGCGCCTCAGTGGCGGCAGCGGTCTATGTATCCCTGGCCGGGGAGCTGCGTCAGGGAGTCGAGCGGCTGCAGGCTCTCGACCGGCGCCAGATACAGCAGACATCGCGCATCTACGACCGCAACGGCGTTCTGCTCCGCGAGTTGAACCCCCACGGCGAACGGCGAACTTACATACCCCTGGCAGAAATCCCACTCGTCCTTCGCCAGGCAACGATCGCCGTCGAGGACGAGAGTTTCTACACCAATCCGGGGGTCGACATTGGCGGAGTGCTCAGGGCGATGTTCGGCGAGCTGACAGGCCAGCCCAGCCTGGGTGGCGGTAGCACGATCACCCAGCAGTTCGTACGGCATGTAGCCTTCACCGATCAGGAGCGCTTTAGCCGCTCTTACGCCCGCAAGCTCAAAGAGATCGTCCTGGCAATGATACTGACGCACCAGACGTCCAAGGACCAGATCCTCGAGTGGTACCTGAATGAAATATACTACGGCAACTTTGCGTACGGCATAGAAGCGGCCTCCCAGACGATATTTGGCAAACCGGCCCGCAACCTTGATCTGGCTGAGAGTGCGCTGCTGGCCGGTTTGCCCAAGGCGCCAGCTCGACTGGATCCGCTGAATCCGGACCCGGCCGTCCAGGAGCGTGTCCGCGAGCGCCAGCGGCTGGTGCTACGCCTGATGGTCGAGGATGGGTTCATCACCTCTCCCGAAGCCGAGGCTGCGGGCAAGGCCGAGTTGGCGTATCGCGAAGCTGAGGACGACCCGTTGGTTGCGCCCCATTTCGTGTACTACGTTCAGGACGTTCTGCAGGAGATGCTGGGCGCCGAGCGGCTTGCTCGCGGCGGGCTGACCATCACCACTACACTCGACCTGTCGTTACAGGAGTTGGCGCAGCAACGGGTTAGTGAGCAGGTTGAGCGACTGCGCGAGCGTCAGAACTTGAGCAACGCGGCGTTGGTGGCGATCGAGCCCCGCACTGGTCAGGTCCTGGCGATGGTGGGCAGCGCGGACTTCTTCGACGAGACCATTGACGGCGAGGTGAATGTCGCTCGGCGAGAGCGGCAGCCAGGATCGTCTATCAAGCCGATCGCCTACCTGGCGGCAATCGAGGAGGGCATGCCGACCTCCACCGTGCTGTGGGACACGCCGCTTCGCATCTGGACGGTCGGCGGCCTGTACGAGCCACACAACTACGACGAGACCTTCCACGGGCCGGTGCGCCTTCGCGCCGCCCTGGCCAATTCCTACAACATCCCGGCCCTCAAGCTCCTGCTGCGTATGGGCACGGCTGATAACGCCCTGGCTGGCGTGCAGAAGACGATTGACATGGCACACCGTCTCGGTGTCAAGGGACTGCAGCAGCCGGCCGAATACTACGGCATATCGATCACCCTTGGCGGCGGTGAGGTGACCCTGCTTGACATGGTGGAGGCTTTTGCCACCATCGCCAATGGTGGTCTCCACGTGGGGGTGCACCCTGTCCTGGAGGTGGCCGATCGCAGCGGCAACCTGATATATCGCCTGGCTGACGACGAAGAGGCGTTGCGGGGCGAGCAGGTGGTGGACGAGCGGGCGACGTACATCATAACCCATGTCTTGTCGGACAACAGTGCCCGCGCTCCGGCTTTCGGCGAGAACAGCCCGTTGAACATCGGAGTCCCGGCAGCTGCTAAGACCGGTACCACCGACCAGTACCGGGACAACTGGACCCTAGGCTTCACACCTTACCTGGTCACGGGCGTCTGGGCGGGAAACAGCGACAACAGCCCCATGGTGCGCTCTAGCGGGGTGACGGGCGCAGCCCCCATTTGGGGTGGCTTCATGCGGAGTGTGGTCTACGATCGGGCCCATAAGTCCAAGGTAGTTTCTTGCCGCAAGGGTTTTGGTTTCGAGGTCGAAACCGATTTCAAGCGACCCCCGGGCATAATCGAGCGCCCGGTGTGCCGCCTGTCCAGCCTGAACCGGATAGCCTCCGGTTGCCCGGAGCTCGAGACCGAGCTCTTCACTGCTGAGATGCTCGGTCTACCCGAGACCAGTAGCGCAGCGGTTCAGGAACAGGCGCCAGCCCCAGATGCCTGGCAGCTCGTTCAGGCTGTCGCCTACCCCGTGCCCCCGCCCGAACTGGCCGAGACTGAGCAGCGGCGGCTGAACTTCCAACCAGCGCCAGCCTACCTCTGTCTACCCACTGGGCCCGGTGCTGGGGACGAGAAGGCTCAGCCGGTTGCCGTCCTGCCATTGCCGGTCGATGAAGAGGAACGGCAATCGGTGATCGACTGGGCACGGCGCAGTGGCTGGGGAGCACTTGAGCCCCACGAGCTCTGCACGCCGCCCATGGCCGACGTGGCTCTCGCCCCCGGCAGTCTCGCCAGCGGCTACGCCCCCGGCAGCGGGGTACCCAGCCTCTCGGGCAGTCTGGCTGTCCCGGCCGGCTACGCCGACTATCGCCTAAATCTGGCGCCCGAGAGCAGGATTAGCGCTCGGACCGTGCTGACGGGCACGGTGCTGTATGATCCGGCCGTCGTCAGCTACTACAAGGTGGAACTGGGCCGGGGCCGGCAGCCAACTGAGTGGCTGACCATTGGCACCACGCACAGCGGTCCGGTTGTCGACGCCGACCTCGAGGTCCTTGATGCCCCGTCTTTGCCGGCTGGCGATTACGTGCTGCGGCTGGTCCTGGTGAAGATTGATGGCAACTTTGTCGGCCCGCCCCATGCCGTGCCGATCCGGATCGAACACTAGCCGCCGGTGACAGGGGCGCCAGTCTGCCAGGGAGCGAGCAATGAAGACAGTGGTGCTTGGATTGTTTGACGACCCGCGGCGGGCCGAGCAAGTGCTGCGACAGCTCGCCCATGCACCCCTTGACCTCCGTTCGGTCATGGTGCTTCACGCCGACCGTGCCGTGCAGCACGAACTGGAGCAGGCCGGCGGCCTGCCCCGCCGGCGCAGCCCCTTCAGTGGGGCGGTTACGGGTGCCGTGCTCGGGGCTGTGGTCGGCCTTCTGGCGCAATCGACCCTGCTACCCCTGGTCTCGTTGGGCTGGTTGCTGGCCGCGAGTGCTGGTCTCCTCCTGGGTGCGCTGGGTGGGGCAGCGGTCAGCATCGGGACATCCCGCCTGCCACTGCCCCCTTCCGACGCGGACCAGCTCGCCCAAGCCCTGGAAGAGGGGGCAGCAGCTATCCTGGTCCAGACCGACAAGCTCCCCACAGCCAGGGCCATCGCCGACCTTTTCCAGCTCAGCGGCTCCCGTGTCGCTCCCGCCACCGAGGGCCTTGCCGGCGCGGAGTCTGATGACCTCCGCTTGGGTCCTGGCGCTCCCTCCCTGCAGGAAGACCACAGCCTCTTCGCTCCTCGCCACGAGCCCGGTGCGCGCAGTGCCCCCGGCGATGCGCGCAACAATGTGCCGCCAGAAGCTTAGACGCGCCCAAGTCCCGGATCGGCCCGCAACCCCGTCCGTTCAGGCCTGCGGCTGCTAGCCGCCTGGCTCGCCTGCCAGCGGGCTGGCCTTCTGGCCCTGTTCCCGCACCCAGGCCACCGCAGCTGCGACCCTGGACTGAGCCCGCTCCAGGTGGGGCCAGGCTAGCGCTAGCGGGCTCAGCTCCAGCGTGACTGGACCGCGGTAACCACTTGTTAGAAGTGCCTGCAAAGTGGCCTCAAGTGGCAGGATGCCCACCCCGGGCAGCTGGTGATGCTTCATGATGCTGTCGAGAAAAGGTCGATCCAGCCAGCCAGGCGGCATCTTCACATCAGACAGATGCACGTTCGCCAGCCGACCAATCACCCGCCGGCAGCCATGCACAACCTCGTCGCCGGCGCTCCAGGCGTGCGAGGTGTCGTAGGTCACTGCCCAGTCCCGTTCCTCGCAGAATGCCGCCAGCTCGTCAATGCGGCTCAGCACCTTCTGCCGATCAGCTGTGCTGAATACCGGGGGATTCTCCAGCGAGACGCTCACCCCGCAATCAGCGGCAAGTTCCCGGGCTGCTTCCATTGCGCGCAACCAGTGCGTCCAGTGCGCCGCTCGCCGGTCCCTAACTGCTGGTGGATGAACTGTCACTACTGGTGCGCCAACTGCCTCGGCAAGCTTCACCAGCTCCATCGGCGCGCAGAATCTACCCAGCGTGCCGGGCAACGCGTAGAGGAAGGGGTGCACGCTCGTAATGGCGATGCCAGCTGCCCGCGCGCGCTTCAGAACCCAAGCGCTGCCTCGTACCAGCACCTCGGGATCAAACACCAGCTCAATACCCTGGCAGCCAGCCTGAGCCGCCAGGTCAACAGTGCGGCCAATTCCCACGCCCCACAGCGAAGCAGTGGATAGTGACACAATGGGCAGTCCCATCAGCTGGATCCCTGCAGAGCATACAGGCGTAGTAAGAGGTGCTGGGGACAGCTGGGACAACTGCCCTTCGTGGGAAAGGAGCCGTGATATCGTAGGTGCATGTCCCGCCAAGGCACTAGCGGTGAGATTCAGGTGCCCCGAGCTGGCCTGTCCAGCTCGCCGGGCCGTGTGCACAGAGGGGGAACAAGTTGCCCGTGTGGTGAGCAGAGCCTGGGCCTGGGAGCAGCGCCTGGGAACTGCCGATGGAGCGTATCGCGGCCATCTCGCAGCTACGCAGGCCACTCCCACCAGGGTGAGGGGAAGGCAAAGTTATCCCCAGTTCGAGGTGGTTATCCCCAGAAGGACGTGAGTTATCCACACCGCGACTGGCGTTCGCTCAGTCGTAGAGCCGCTCGCGGATCTGCAAGATGTCACGACGAAGCTTCGGGTCTTGCTCCATCAGGTGAGCGATCTTCTCGCAGCCATGAAGGGCTGTAGTGTGGTCACGCTGGCCGAGCATGGCACCGATAGTGGGATAGCTAGCATCGGCCACCTCCCGCATCAGGTACATGGCCACCTGACGAGGTTCGGCGATTCGCGCTGAACGACAGCGGCCAGTGAGGTCCTCAACCCGAATACGATAGTGCTCGGCAACGACCTCCACGATGCGTTGCAGCGGCGGCGGCTCACGGCGGACGATGACCTCAGCCAGAGCACGGCGGGCCGTGAACTCACTCAGCGGAAGGCTATTACAGTGGGCGAACATGATCACGCGGTTGAGTGCACCCTCGAGCTCGCGGACGTTCTGCTCGACAACGTGGGCTATGAACTCGATCACCTCGTCCGGCACCTGGCTGTTGCGCCCTTCAGCCTTGGCACGCAGAATGGCGATTCGGGTTTCCAGATCAGGCGGCTGGATATCGACGAGCAGCCCCCACTGGAAACGTGACCGCAAGCGGTTCTCGAGTGTCGCCATCGCCTGGGGCGGTCGGTCACTGGTGAGGACGATCTGACCGTCGGCATCATGGATGGAGTTGAAGGTGTGGAAGAACTCCTCCTGAGTGCGGTCCTTGCCGGCCAGGAAGTGGACGTCGTCCATGAGGAGCATGCTCCCGCCGCGATAGGCGGCGCGGAAGTCGTCGGTCGTATCGCGGCGAATGGCCTCGATCAGGTCGTTGGTGAAGTGCTCAGACGAGACCAGGATTATGCGGGCGCCGCGAGCCTGCGCCACGTGGCCGATGGCATGCAAAAGGTGGGTCTTGCCCAGCCCGGAGCCACCGTAGATGAAGAGCGGGTTATTGCACTGATTCGGCCGCTCAGCGACAGCCTGGGCAGCAGCATGTGCCAGGCGATTGCCGGAGCCAACGACAAACGTCTCGAAGGTGTACCTGGCAATCAGAGGCTGTGAGCGCGGCAAGGACTTGCCAGCAGAGGTTTCGCTGGACGCTACCTGGTCGAAGAGGGGAGTATGGCCGCTTGGCCGGGCCACTGGCTGTCGAACCATGAAGCTGCAATCGAGGTCCCGTCCGGTCAGGCGCCGCAGCGTCTCCTGGATGGTGGGCAAGAGGCGCTGGCTCAGCCAATCGCGGGCGTAGGCGTTGGGGACCGAGACCGTGAGCGTATGGTCGTCGATGGCAATGCCCTCAGTTGACCGCAGCCAGGTGTCAAAGGTGTTGCGCGTCAACTGGAGCTCGAGCTGCTCGAGCGCCTGCTGCCACAGCTCATCAGGTTCCATGAACGCCCCGCTGGCGACAACGGTCGGCTTCTCGAGCGGCAAACGATCTAGGCTCATGGCTTCAGCACCTACGTGGATTGTCTGGCGAACATTGACGGCCGCCACTTATGACGGGAGGAGCCTCGCCCTAAGGTCAGGCACTCGGACAGCGCGGCTTCAACCCGGTCCGCATGGGGCAGTGCGCGGCCCGGTGGCCCTGGCGCGGCGGACCCACCCTTGTGTGCCGCCTGGCCTTCGTAAGTGCCCTGCTCGTCGCAGGGACCCGCCCCACCGTCGGCTGTGCCTGGCAGCAAGGATTCTACGATGGCGCCCGACTGCCAGCCAAGTGGTCCTCCCAGCCCAGCCGGAGCGAACAAGCGTCCTACACAACTCCTGGTGGCACCCGACCACTGCCGACCACGAGATGTCCGCCCCAGCCGGCGAGGCTCGCGGCGGCCAAAAACTGGCCCGAAAACTTAACTTCGCGCTAACGCACGTGGCGAGCGCTCGTTTGGCGCGACCTGCGTGCCCCCGCTTTTCTTGCGCCAGGCACAGTGAACGAATAGAATGACTGTTTGGTCCAATAGCCGCCCCGCCTTGGTCGCGCCAAGTGGCTTGGCGGGGCGTTTGTTTCCCGTCGCCAGCCCGTTCACACTGGCACTATGCGAGTAGGAGGTTGGCCTATGGCTGTCCCAAGCGCCGCAAACGACGGCGCCGACGTCATGATCGAAGTCGAGAACCTGACCAAGTACTACGGGGCTGCGCCGGCCCTGCGCGACGTCTCGCTTCGGGCACGGCGCGGAGAAATCCTCGGCTTTTTGGGGCCGAACGGGGCCGGCAAGACGACCGCGATGCGCATCATGACCGGTTTCTTGCCGCCCACATCTGGCACTGTAAGGGTCGCTGGCCACGACGTGTTGGATGACTCGATTGCCGCCCGTCAGGCGATCGGCTACATGCCGGAGACCATGCCCCTCTACCCGGAGATGACCGTCGCCAGCTACCTGACCTTCATGGCCCGGCTTCGCGGCGTCAGTGCCGTCCGGGAGGCTCTCGATCGCGTGATGGACCGGGTGGCCATCACCGACCATGCCGACCAGATCATCGGGCACCTGTCCAAGGGCTACCGACAGCGCGTCGGCATCGCTCAGGCGCTGATCCACGACCCGGACGTCATCATCCTGGATGAGCCGACGATCGGCCTGGATCCGCGCCAGATTCGCGAAGTGCGTGGCCTGATCCGGGAACTGGGCGGGGATCACACCGTTGTGCTCTCGACTCACATACTGCCCGAGGCCCAGCAGGTATGCGACCGCGTCCTGATCATCAACAACGGCGTCATCGTTGCCGAGGACACGCCCGAGGAGTTGGGGCGACGTCTGGCCGGTGGCGAGCAGGTGCGAGTGGTGGTGGGCGATCCGGTCGAGGAGCGCAAGCTCATGCAGGCGCTGCGCGCTGTTCCGGGCGTTCGCGAGGTCAGTGCCGCGGGCGGCAACGCTTTCCATGTGATGATGGAGCCCGAGGCGCGAACCCGATCCGAGATCGCCCGGACGATAGTCGAAAACGGCTGGCCACTTATGGAGCTACGGCCATCAGGGCTCACGCTGGAGGACATCTTCCTGCAGCTCACCGCCGAAGATGCGGCTGAGGGCCAGGCGGCAGCGAAGGGGGAGGCGGCAGATGCCTAGGACGCTGACCATCGTGAAGCGTGAGATCGAGGCCTACATCGTCTCGCCGATCTTCTGGGTGCTCACCGGTGCCTTTCTCGCCTTCTTTGGCCTGGCCTTCGGGTTGTATATCGGCATGTCGAGCCCGATGTACCCGGCCAAAGCGGAGATGGAACCGCTTCTCAGCCTGCTCGGCACCGTGCTGCTGTTCGTCACCCCCCTTCTGGCGATGCGGCTGCTCGCCGAGGAGCTTCGCAGTGGCACCCTGGAGGTGCTGATGACTTCCCCGGTGCGCGAATGGCAGGTCGTGGTGGCCAAGTGGCTGGCGGCGCTGATCGTGTTAGCCGTCATGGTGGGGCTTACCGGCTTCCACGTGGCCATCATGGCGCGCCTGGCGACGAAAGGCATCGCGCCCGGGCCCCTATTCTCAAGCTACCTGGGGATCTTCCTCTTAGGGGCGTCGCTCCTGGCGCTCGGTACGCTGACGTCAGCGGTGACCGACAACCAGGTCGTTGCTGCATTCCTGGGCATCATGCTGGTGATGGTGCTCTGGTTCCTGCCGCTCATCGGCGACGTGTGGGCCACAGGGTCGCCAATGGCGGGGGCCCTCAAGTACGTCGGGCTCTCAGACCACTACCTGAACTTCGGTCGTGGGTTGGTTGACTCCCGTGACGTCGTGTACTTCGTGATCGTGACGGTGGGGGCCCTGTATCTGGCAACCCGGGCCCTGGAGAGTCGGAGGTGGCGTTGATGGCTGAGAAGCTGCGGACAACCGCACCCTATCTCTCGATCTTCGGTTTGCTGCTACTGGCCGCTGCCGGGGTGGTGGCCTGGCTGGCTTCCCCGCGAGGGGCCGCGCTGGCCAAAGGCGCCACGATTCCCGGCTGGCTGCCCTGGTCCCTGGCCATCGCCGGCGCGGTGCTGACCCTTGCCTACCCTCTGCTGCGCACGGAGGAGGTGGTTGCAGTACTGCGCGGCCGAAAGACACGTTACGGCTCGAGCGTGCTGCTCAGCATCGTCGCGGTGCTCGGCATCCTGGCGGTGGTAGCCTTCTTAAGCGGCCGTCGCTATCGCGTGTGGGATCTGACGGCGACCAAGCAGTACTCGCTGTCGCGCCAGACCAAGCAGATTCTCAACAGCCTCGCTCAGCCGGTCCAGCTCACAGCGATCGTACCGAACATGGAGAACCCAAGCACGGTCCGTGACCTCGAGACCTTGATCGAGCGCTACCAGCAAGTCAAGCCCGGCGCCATCGAGTACAAGAAGCTGGTGCCGCAACACGAACCGATCGCCTATCGCTCTCTGCAGGAGCGCACCAACAATGCCGCCCCCTCCAGGGGCATCGTGGCCGAGGCGGGAGGACGACACGCGGTCACCTGGGGCTTCGACGAACAGTCCGTCAGCGAGGTGATTCTCAAAGCAACCAAGGTGGTGACGCGCACCATTGCCTTTACCAGTGGTCACGGCGAGATACCGCTTGAGTTTGCCGGCAGTGACGGCCGCGGACTCGGAATCGTCAAGCAGGGCCTGGAGCGCGAGGGCTATGTGGTCACGACCCTCACCATCACCAGCACGCTGCCCGTCGCCGACGCTATCGTGGTTGCCGGCCCCCAAAGGGCATTTCGGCCGGACGAGGCAAAGCTTCTGCGGGAGTACGTGGAGAAGGGCGGGTCGCTCATGCTGCTCCTGGACCCGGGCCGCGAGCACGGCTTGGAGGCCGTGCTGCTTCCGTGGGAGATCCGGACGCCGGATGATCTGGTGGTCGATCCCCAACGGGCCCTTCTCAATGCGCCAACGTGGATGATGATCCCCGGCGACGCGTACCAGTTCCACACCATCACCAAGGAACTGGAAGGCTACGCCAGCATCTTCCCGGCATCACGGTCCTTGAGTGTTGGCACGCCGGTTACGGTGGAGCTACAGGTCACGAAGCTCATAGAGAGCAGTAATAGCGCCTGGGGCGAGACCGATCTGGAGTCGCTAACGAAGCCCGGCGGTCTACCCAGTCTGGACGAGAACGACACCAAGGGTCCCGTCACCCTGGCGGCGGCGGGTGATGGTGGCGAGAAGTACGGTCGGCTGGTGGTCTTTGGGACCGGCGGTCTGGCTGCCGATGGCGTTCTGCGGCAGTTCTCCGGACAGGTGGCCAACGGTGACCTGTTCATGAACAGCATCAACTGGCTCACACAAGATGAACAGCTGATCGCCATTCGTCCAACCGCAGCTGACGATCGACCGCTCAATCGGCCCAACAACCCGCTATACCTGCTGTTGGCGACCACGGTGCTGATGCCGGCTGTTGTCCTGGGTATTGGCGGTTGGATCACCTGGCGCCGTCGGTAGCGCGCAGAATGCGAGTGGAGGAAGCGCGATGAACTGGAAGTCTACCCTGGTGCTGTTGGTGATTTTTGTCGTCCTGCTGGCATTCGCGTACTCGCAGCGCAACGTGACACCCTATGATATCGGCAAGGGGCCACCAACCGCTACTGCGGCGCCGCTGGCCGAACTGACACTCGACGTAGTGGAAGAGGTGTCGGTGGTTGGGGCAACAGGTGGCTACACGCTGACCAAGGTTTTCGGCGGCTGGAATGTCGACGGCGAAAAGGCCAAGACCGAGGTAAAGGACGCACTGGAGGAGTTCGTCAAGCTGAACACCTTCAGCGTCATACCGGCCGGTGTCAATCCAGACGATTATGGCTTCGCCACCCCGGCGATGACGGTCACTATTCGGACAGAGGACGGCTCGTCCAAGGTCGTCCTTGTGGCTGACGAAGTCCCCGGCGAGGCGCAGTACTACGTGAAGCTGAAGGATGGCGATCGCATCTACACGATGTCGAACTACGAGCTCAACCGGCTGAAGGACTGGCTTACCGACAAGCCAGTTCAGCCGACCTGGACGCCCACTCCTACGCCGACGGGTGTAGGCGAGACGCCAACTCCGGAAGCGACGCCGACGGTGACCGAGACACCGACGCCAGCAGAACCGGCCGCGGGTCCGCCGACTGCACGTCCGACAGCTCGGCCCACGGCAGCTCCCGCGGGTGGCAGCAACCGACCTTAGTGTGAGTCAGCGAGGGTTGCCCGGGAAGGCGTTTGGACAGAGGGCCGGCCGCGGTCAACTGCCGCGGACGCAGGCCGGTGTCTAGCCCCGGCTCTGCGGCTGCTGAGCAGCCGCCCGTAACGCTGAGTAATCGTGGGGCCTCGCCTCGGGCGGGGCCCCGCGACATGCTGCCTGGCTTGCCGCTGCTGTGGCCTCTGGCTATCCTACGGCCCCGTGAACTCAGCTGCGAGATGGCTGCCCATTGTGGCGCTCGGCATCCTGGCCACCAGTTGCGCCCCACTGCCGCCCACCGTTACCCCAGTGCCGACGATGCGTTCGGCTACGGAGGCGATCCTCGACCGCTCGCAGGCGCCGTTGGAAGTGGCGGTGGCCAACCGCCAGCTCAGCCTGGGTGAGGAACGAATCGCCTTCGGCTTGCGAGACGGATCGGGGCGGGTGCTGACTGACGCCGATGTCAAGGTCACCGTGGAGCTCTTGGCGGTTCGCGCTGATGGCGCCCGGGCCTCGGTCGCCCAGGGTCCGGCGGCCTTCTTTGGGGCCGGGTTCTCCGACGGGGGCAACTGGGTAACGTATACCGACTTCGACTCCTCGGGCGACTGGATCCTGCACGTGACCGCCAGCCGCGGCGATGGCTGGCAGGCAGTTGGCGAGGCGGTAGTCAACGTCGTGGGGCGCTCCGCCACACCGCGCATAGGAAGCCGGCCGCCCCGGGGCGACGAGGCCACTACCCCTGAAGAGCGTCTGGCGCGGACCAGCGACCCGGCGCCGGATCCGGAATTGTATGCCCTGGCCGTCGGCGAGGCCGCTGACAGTGGCCGGCCTTCCGTCATCCTACTGGCCTCCCCTGGCCACTGCCCAACCGCCACCTGCCGGGAAACGCTGGCTGAGTTCAAAGCGGTCAAGGGCGAGTTCCGCGGCCGTGTGAACTTCGTGCACGTCGAAACGCGCGACCTAGCCGATCCCGCTGCGATGTCTCCGGCCGCCGTAGCCTGGCAGCTTCCGTCGGAGCCCTGGGTGTTCCTCTTGGACGGTTCGGGGCGTATCGCGAACCGAATAGAAGGCCCCGTGGATCGGGACGAGCTGCGACTGCTGCTAAAGCGACTCCTAGGGGACTAGCGAGGTGGCGCGATCTCCGGGGGCATCGGCGGCCTACTCACGGCGTAGACGCGGATCTCGTACTCGCCCTGGCTGAAGCTGCGAACGAGCCGCCAACGGCTGAACAGCTCCCGGTAGCGCCGGGCCTGATGGGGGTAGCGCTGGGGCTGGGACAGGAAGCGGCCGTACATGGCCTCACTTGCGACCGCGTACTCGATTCCCTGCACTCGGAACCAATCCTGGTCGACTTCGGCGAAGCTCCTTACTGCTTGCACGTGGAACTGCCGCGGGTCGACAAAGGGCGCGTAAGCCTCGATGGCCACCGTGCTGCCTGGTGGCAGGTGCTGTTCGATCCACTGGGCGGCGGTCGCCCGGCTGTCAGCGGTGGTGAGCCGCTGGCCATCGCGGAGGGTCTGACCTAGGGGCTGGGCAACTGTCGCCGACCCGAGGATGACCGCAGCCAGCGCCATGTGCCTGGCCCGTTGCTGGGCCAGTCGGCTGCGCTGCCATATATCGTGGCCCAGTCCAGCGGCCACAACTGCCAGGAAGGGCAGCGCGGGTAGCAGGGTCCGATCATTGCGCACCGCCAAGAGACCGATCATGACCAGGTGCGCCGCGGGGTAAGCGACGAACGCCGCTCGTTTTCTGTCTCGCTGCCACAGAGAGAGTGCCAGGGCCAGCGTCCCCAGGGCGACGGCTATCCCCTCCTGGCGCAGCGCATAGGCCACATACCACTGCGGGGTGTGCCCCTCCATGCCAGGATGGCCCACGCTAACATAGTGCTCGGCCTCGTGCCGTGCCTCGAAGAGGAAGGTCGACCGATCCAGCAGGACGTACGGCGAGCCAAGCAGGAAACCGACGACCGCGGCCACCAGACCGACATACAGACGCCGATCGCGCCAGGAGTTGCCATGGGGGCGCAAGAAGTGGGCGGCCAGCAGCGCCACAACTGACAGGGCGCCGGGGTACTTGCAGGACGCTGCCAGGCCGATGGCGAGGCCAGTGAGGACGTAGTCGCGCCAACGGCCCCGGTCAAAGACGCCAAGGGCGAGCGTAGCCACCAGCAGCGTGGCGGCCGTCACGAACATATCGACGGTGATGTAACGGCTGTGCCTGACGGCCGTCGGGGATACCGCAACCAGCAACGCCGCCCCGAGAGCCCAGCGGTCTGGCGTTCCAAGCCGCCGGGCCAGCCAATAGCTGAGCAACACAACGAGGCAGCCAGCCAGCACGGTCAGCGAGCGTCCCAGTAGCACGGTTCCGGGCTGCTCGACTCTGGCCACCCCCATGGTAAGCACTTCCGGTGGCTTGAGCTGCGCTGCCGAGGTCCATTCGCCTCGGGCCCGCATTACCAGCGCATAGGGCACGTAAGCAGCGGCGTTGAAGTACCAGACCAGGGTCGGCTTGCGGAAGTAGTGCGGATTGAGGTCACCCGTGGCGAACATCCGCTGCGCCATGGCGATCTTGTCTGGCTCGTCGGGATGGAAGATGTAAGGCAGATCGAAGCCGAGTCCCCAGAGTCGCAGGAGGAGAGCCACTGCCGCCACCGTGGTCAGGCCGAACAAGCGATAGGGCACTGGGTGGTCCCGCAAGTTGGACATCCCGGGGCCATTATAGGCGGCCGCAGGGCGACAACCGGAGGCCCGGCGGAGACGACTAGCTTCCCGGTTGGCGATAGGGTCCGCCTGGGCACCACGATCCTCCGGGCAGCGGGCTTTGACCCCCGTCCAGGCTGCCGCTAGACTGGCGAGCACCGCACTTGAGCCACAGAATGGCATCCTCGCGCCAACGTCCATGCGCATCGGCTACGTACTCGACCGCTTCCCTTCTCCCTACCAGACCTTCGTGCTGCAAGAGTTGCTGGCCCTGGAAGAGCGGGGCCTGACTCTGCACGTCTTTTCGCTCGGCCCGGCCGGGCATCCCGTCCACGAGGACGTGGCGCGATTGCGCGCATCGGTGACCTACTTACCGCCCTTGGGCAACACCAAGGTCTATGCTGGGCTGGCGCTCGCCGCCCTGGCGCAGGGCCCATGGCCTTTCGGGTCAACGCTCCGGCTGGCTCTGCTGGCGCGGCGGCGCCTGGCCCTGGCCGGCTGGCTTCGTGGTTTGGCCATAGCGCCGGCTAGCCGTCAGCTTGGAATCGCGCACCTGCATGCCCACTTTGCCAGTGGTGCCAACGTCGCGGCCATGGTTGCGGCCCGGCTGAGCGGCGTGAGCTTCAGCTTCACCACTCACGCCGCCGATCTCTACGCGCGCCCCATGCTGTTGTGTGAGACCCTGGAGCGGTCAAGCTTCGCCGTCACCATCTCGGAGTATAACCGGCAGCACATCGCTGCCACCTGCGGCCAGGGACTGGCAGCAAAGGTCCGGCTTGTAAGAGCCGGGATCGATCCCGTGCCCTGGGCTGGGTTAGGCCATCGCGACCACGAGCCACCGCTGGTCCTCTCGGTGGGTCGTCTGGTGCCTAAGAAGGGTCACGCTGACGTGATCTCAGCGGCGGCCATCCTGCGCGACCGCGGGGTATCGTTCGTGCTGCGCATCGTAGGCAATGGGCCCGAGCGTCCGGCCCTGGAGGCAGCTATCGCCCAGCAGGGGCTGGCTGAGCGAGTGAGCATTCTGCCGCCGCTCACCCAGGCCCAGCTGCGTGAGCTCTATGGCTGTTGCGCTCTGGTCGTTTTGGCCTGCAGGGTGGCTCCCGATGGCGATCGGGACGGCATACCCGTCAGCCTGATGGAGGCCCTGGCGGCTGGCCTGCCCGTAGTCAGCACCTCGGTCTCGGGAATCCCGGAACTGGTGGACGAGCAGGTTGGCATCCTGGTGCCTCCGGGTTCGGCGTCACAGCTTGCCGCGGCTATAGCGGAACTGCTGGCCGACGCGGACCGCCGCAAAGCTATGGGCCGGGCCGGAGCGGCGCGCATTCGCGAGAGCTTCAGCGTCGAGAAGAGCGCCGAGCAGCTCATGCAACTGTTCCGCGGTGCCAATCCACCGTTCGGCCGCTGACTGCCCGAGACGCTGGCCGAACTAGGGCCGGCGGTGGTCTCGCAGGCCGGCTATGGCCTCATGACGAACGGCAAATGAATCCGGAGTGACGAGGGGCTCTGGCTCGCCGTGGGCTCGGGTCGCGCCGTCGGCCAATCGCTCGTCGGCGGGACAACCGCCGAGGCAGTGGCGCTGGCCAATTGAGTCGCCGATGGCGCGGCGGTCGGCTGCACGGTGGCGCTTGGGATCGGCTGCGCTGTCTCGGCAGGTCCCGTGGGCGGCGGCGTTGGGGACGGCAATGGGGTGGCGGTAGCCGAGGCCGAGGGCGCAGCGGTCGCCACGTCGGTGGCGGTCGGAAGCGGGACCTGGGTGGCCGTCGCCGCCGGGCTTGGAAGGCCCCTTGGCACCGGCACTGCCAGCACCGCGGCCGCGGCCACCAGGGCCCGAGTCTGCTTCTCCCAGTAGCCAAGTGTCATATTGGCCATGGTATCCCCTTGCCGATGGTACTGGGGATTGAAGTCGTGGGACTTATCCTCGATCTGCAGCACCGCCGGCACGCCCTTCTCACGGAAGGGGATCACGTCGCCTCAGCCACAGCCGGGATCCGGGCGGGGCCGCAGGGCGGGCACGTACGTCTCGATTGCCTGGCGGATGCGCTGGGCCAGTTCGACTGATGGCGGATGTTCACCGTAGTACAACTCCACGACATTGTCGCCATTGCCGTCGTAGCCCAGCATGTCGACGTTGATGAGGCCGTGGATCGCCCGCAGCTCTTCGCGGCTGCGGCGGGCGATGAAAGCCTGGGCCCCGACCATTCCTTGCTCCTCGCCGGTCGTGAAGAGCAGGACAACACTGCGCGCGAAACTTGTACCGGCGAAAACCCGCGCCAGCTCCAGCGTGGCCACCGCGCCGCTGCCGTTGTCATCGGCGGCCGGGCAGACTGGGCCGGGGCAGGAGCCCACCCCATCCACGTGGGCGACGACGAAGACCTCCTCGGTTGGCGATACCACGCCCGTCTTGCGCACTAACACGTTCCGATCGGCCACTTGCCGGCCCTGCCAGGCTTCGATCTGGGGTTCGTAGCCCAGCCGGCCGAGCTCTTCCAGAAAGTAATCCAGGGCCAGCTCGAGTCCGGGCCCTCCGGTGAGCCGGTTGCCGATCGTGCCGCACCGGCTGCCGGCGCACAGCCTCTCCATACCGGTCAACCGGCGGAGATCGCGCTGGCAGCGATCGAAATCGACAGCCGCCAGAAGCGCCAGCACCGTAGGCTCGGGAACGCGAGCCGCGGTACTGGAGGCGCGCCAAATTGGAGCCAGGCGTCCGGTGCTGGTCGATTGACTGGCCCTCGCCAGGAGCCAGGCCGGCTGATACGCCGAGGCGGTCGGCCAGGCGGCCTCTGTCAGCGGGCCGTGCTCAGCTGAGGGCCAGCTCTGGGCACCGCTCGTCGGTGCCGCGTGGCACAGCCGGCCGACCAGCCCGACGAGGATCGCACCAGCGGCCAGCAGGGCCAACACCTCTCCGCCCCGGTGCACCCCCTCGCGGCTGCGTGTCAGCCTGGCCAAAGGCGGGCCTTCTCTTGGCGGTCCATTCCTGTGCGACATCAACAGTAAGGACGTTGGGCAGATACTACCGTCACGCGCTCGCCTCCCCCGGCCAGTGGTCGATGCGAATCTCGGCCCGCTCCAACACCTCTACAGCATGCGGGTCGACGCAGTAGGCCTCCCGGTAGACAAGGCGAGCAATGCCGGCATTGACCATTGCCTTGGCGCACCCCAGGCACGGGAAGTGGGTCACGTAGCACGTCGCGCCGGCGAGGGAAATCCCGTGCAGCGCAGCCTGGATGATGGCGTTCAGCTCGGCGTGAATGGTCCGCGCACAGTGGCCGTTGATCAAGAGATGGCCAACCTCGTCGCAATGCGGCTGACCAGTGGGCGAACCGTTGAAACCGGTTGTCAGGATCCGTTTGTCGCGCACGATCACCGCGCCCACCAGCGCCCGATCGCAGGTCGAGCGCTTGGCGACCACGGTCGCGATCTCGATGAAGTAGCTATCCCAGTCTGGTCTCACGGTCTGTTGTCAGCACTCTGTGTTCGCAGTCGATGGCGCCGCTACCCGCCCGCACGCGGCTCAGGATATCCACAGCATCACTCTGGCCACGACCTGCCACCCGTCATCCGACCGGGCGAGCAGAAACATGTAACCCTCACCGGCCAGGTAGTGCGCCTGATTGCCCATATATACCAGCGCCTGTTGCCTGTCGTGGCTGAAGCCTGGGCGGGAGAGGCTCATGATCCCCTGGGCGCCCGGGAACCGGGCATAGAAAGCCTCCCAGCCGCCGGGCTCGGTGGCGAAGATCTCCTCGAGCTCGCTATCACTGATCAGCACCACCGGCCGATCGAGCTGGAAGCGGTCTTCCAGTTTGCTGGCCGTAAAGTTCCGGCCCAGGAAATCGCCGTAGGCTGATCGGTCCAACCCTGGCAGAGCGCCAGCCAGGTACTCGTAAGGATCCTTTTCGTCCATGAAGAGTATCCAGGGCAAGCTGGCGTGGTCGTCAATCACGAAGCGCGTGGGCTGAGGAGCGGTAATCGGCCACTGATGCTGGATGACGGCTCGGAAGACGTTGTACTCCTCATCGGTCGGTGGTTGGTGCGGCACGGGCACATCGTTGGCCACTGCCAGCGGGATGTAGACCGGCCACCGGGCGACCTGAATCCTGCCCTCCAGACGAGGCCGGGCAGGGGAATGTTCGGCCAGGTAGTCCATCAGTACCTGATCTACCGGCGGGCCAAAGTCATAGGGCTGGATCGCCAGGTCCCGGAACACGGTGTAGCCGTCGCCGCCGCGGCGCAGGAAGTCGTTGGTCGCCACCCAATAGACGGCGTTGGGATCGAGTGGCCACCACCGCTCCCATTCCCAGTCCCAGACGCGCACCGAGGCAATTCGCGAGCCGGCCGGTTGGTCCGGATGCCACTCGAACCGCAGCCCGGACACCTGCGGGAATCGGCCTGACTGCTCAGGGTGGAGACTGACGCCGTTCTCCAGGGCTTGGATAAGGTGGCTGCCGGTTATGGCAAAGGTCGCCACCGTATTGCCAAAAGGAAGTGCCTCCATGACGTCACCAGCGGTGACCGGGCCGGCGCTGAATGGTGCCCGGAAGCTGCCGCCATTGAGGATGGCGACATAGTAGTGCTCCCAGTCGGTGAGTTCCGCCCACTCGCGGACGGCATCTGCCACCAGGTTGCCCATGAGGCACTCGCCGACGCGGCACACCAGGTCGTCGCCCTCGCGAATCGGCACATCCACCGCAATCTCGCCGATCACCGTGCGTCGGAAGTTTTCCAGCGGCCCACGGAAGCGCGCCACGATCTCTTCCAGCCTCTGATCTTTGGCGACCGAGGCGTCCAGGCGGATCGGGTTACCGCTGAAGCGCTGGACGCGGCCGCCAGCGTCAAACACGACCGCCAGATGGCCCAGGTACTGGCCCCATTCGCCGGCAGTCACGATGAGCGTCCGCTCGCCAGCTTCTGACTCCACCACCGTCGGGTACGGGCCTGGAGCGCCGTTCGGCGGATTGCGCAACAGGGTATGGCTATGGCCGCCGACGATGACGTCCAACTCGGGCACGGCCCGGGCCAGGGCGATGTCTTGACTGTAGCCAAGGTGGGTCAGGGCGATGATCTTGTCGATGCCGCGGTCAGCCAGTTCGGCCACGGCCAGGCGGGCGGTGTCGATTGGGTCGGCGAACTCCACATCTAGGCCGGGATTGGAGAGCACGACGGTGTCAGGCGTGGTGAGGCCAACGATCCCTACTGGCTCGCCCGACAGGGTGATTACCGCGGTGGCGGCCAGCAGGCCCAGCAAGGGCGAATCGGTGCCCGTAACCGTGACGTTGGCCCCCAGCACTGGGAAGTTGGCGCTGGCGATGAAACGTGCCAGCTCCGTTGGACCGTCGTCGAATTCATGATTGCCGACGACCATGGCGTCGTAGCCCAGCGCGTTCATGGTGGCCGTGAGGACGGCCGACCTGTACACCCGGTAGAAAAGAGTCCCCATGAACTGATCGCCGGCATCGAAGAGGAGCACGTTCTCTTCGCCGGCCCGTAGGCCCTCGACCACAGAGGCCAGCCGGGCTGCGCCACCGACCGTCACGCCACCGGTAACCCACTCGTCGACGTGGGCGTGCACATCATTGGTGTGCAGGATGGTAATGGTCATGGCCTGGCTCGCTTGCCCCGGACTGTGTCCCACTTCTCCCCGGAGCCCCAGATTGGCCGGGGCGGCTGTCGACCCGGTGCTGGTGGCACCGGCGATAGTCGCCAGTGAGGCGGCCAGCACAGTGACCGCTAGCAGGCTTGCCTTCAGTTCGCGCCTCATCGATGCCTCCTTGAGCTCATTGCCCGCCTGGAGTCTGCCAACTAAGGGAGTTGCGTGCAAATGCCGCGGCGCGGGCCCTTCGGTGTGCCTTCACTATCCGGCCAACCAGCCCTCAGTTCTGGCCTCGGTGCGGCAATGATGGCGCCAGGTCGCGCCCATGGGTGATTTGCTCTGTCCGGTGATGCGGCGCCGGCCTCTCTCTGGCTGTCTCGTTGTGGCCGCCGAGGGACAATGCAGGTCGTAAGTCAGGGGTCGAGCGCCGAGGAGCTGGTGCGCGCAGCCCCTCGGCGCTCTTGGCACTCCTGGTGCTACCAGGCGTGCCGGGGTTGGAGCTTGGTGGCCGCCGGCGTGGTTTTCCCAGGCAACGCGCTCGGCGGCCTAGGCGGTGACGCTAACTGTGGTCGCGCCGAGGGAGTCACGTCTTGTCGTCCCAACTGCGGATCACATTCTCGGCGAAGGCAATGAGCATCCTGGCATCGTCTCGGCTGATCCTCTTCCCGGCCTGCGCCCGGGCGATGCCTATGAAGCCGAGGAGATGGCCCCGAGCTGCTGCGTAGTTGCCAAGACTGACTGCGGCCTGTGCCGCCGCGACCTTGCTAAGGAGCAGCACCCTCACCAGAGGCACCATTTTGAGCCCAGCGATCACATCCGGCAGGTCTTTGAGGTCGTCGGTGCAACCGTCGCCGTTGGCGTCCAGATCGCCCGGGTTTTGCGTGGGGCAGGCGTCCTCGTCATCGACTAGCCCATCGTTGTCGTCATCGGGATCGCAGACGTCGCCCGGCCCGTCGCCGTCGAAGTCGACCTGATCGGGGTTGTACACGGTTGGGCAGTTGTCTTCATCGTCGGGGATGCCGTCGCCATCGGCGTCGATTACCTCACGCTGCAACACCTGAATGCGCCAGGGGGGTCCGCAATCAAGGACCAGGAAACGGCGCTCGTCCTGAGCGGTTATCGTCCAAAGGTATTCCGGTCCGAACTCCCCTGGACCAGTGCCGCTCACGCCCACCTCGCCACTGCCGGGCTCGTGCCAGCCGCTGGTCTTTGTGCCCTTGCCATACCATCCGAGGAAGGTGCCGTCCGTGGTGTAGGCCTTGATCCGGTAGTTGTGCTGATCGACGACGTACAGAGTGCCATGGCTGTCCAGGAAGAGGTCTGTCGGCCAGTAGAATCCACCATCGTCTGATCCTTGAGAACCCCACTTTGCGATTCGATTGCCGTTAGGGTCGAGCTTGGTGACGCAATTACCCCAGTGCTCGAGAACGTACATGTTTCCATCGGAATCAGCAACGAAGTCCGTCGGCAAATTGAACCCTGTATACGTCGCAAGCAACGCGCCCGTTTTTGTGTATCTGAACACCTTGTTGGACCAGTAGCCAGCCACGAGGAGTTCGCCCTGCGCGTTGATGGATATCCGTCGGGGATAGGTCGGTACTGGGAAATGATAAAGGTACCGATACTCATTTCCCACGCGCTCAAACACCTGAATGCGCCAGTTCATGTCATCGCAAACGTAGACGCGACCGCCGAAATCTACTGCAATGCCAAACACCCGATAAAACTTACCAGGCTCAGTTCCGTAACCGCCGAAACTTGTTATGTAATTGTAGTCAGAGTCAAACACCGAGACCCGATCGCCCCAGTACTCGCTCACGTACACGCGGCCTTCGGAGTCAACCGCGATGTCCCAAGGTCCGTTGAGCTGACCGGGCCCCGTGCTTGCCTCACCCCACTGGGTGAGGTACCCGTCGATGCGGTACGAATAACCGATCGCTTGAGCATCGCCCGCGATGCCGAGAGTGAGGATCAGGAAAGACGACACAAGTAGCAGCCTCTTCATTGCGGTTTCTCCTTTCTGGCTGTCTCAGACTGCTTCAAGTCGTGCGGGTCAAAGGATCTCCGCACAAGAGGATACGGGAACCCCGGGACCGATGACCGCTGTTTGGGACACAAAAGTGCCACGTTTGTGCCACGCGCGATCGAGCGCCTGACAGAAGGGCCAGATGGGGAGCCTGAAGGGCCCGCTATGGCGTGACGGTACAGGCCAATAGCCCCCGCCGGCCGGGGAGCCTGGCTCGGGATTGGCGTCGTTTCCAGGCTCACCGTGGCCGGCGGGGGAAGGTGGGTGCTGGCGGGAGCGGTGTTCAGGTTTCTTCCGGTGGTGGCGCCGTGCACCCCTCGCGCTCTACGGTGTATTGCGCTCCGTCGTCGACGGCGGAGCCACCGGCGGCGTGGGGGACCAGGACGGGCACGGCGATGGTGGCCAGGTTGCCGGCCGAATCGAGGACTGCCAAGTGGATCGTGTAGACGCGGCCGTTGCCGCTGCCCAGGCGCTCGGCGCGGAGCTGAACTGTGTGGCAGTCCTCGGCAATGACGATGTCCTGGGTGGTGTGGCCGTCACCGCCGCCTGGGGCATCTTCGGGCTCGTCGCTGGTGACGCGGGTGATGCGGACGGCTTCAAGTGTCAGGCCCGAGTCGCAAGAGTCGAGGACCTCTTTGACCAGCTGGTCGATCGCGACCTGAACGTACTTGTGGTTTGGCGGCCAGAGGACGGGCGGGGTGTCGACCACGATGATCTGGGGGGGCGTGGTGTCCTCGACGGTGATGGTGAGCTCATCTTGGGCCTCGAACTGGCCATCGCTCACCACCAAAGTGATAGTGCTCTGGCCCAGGGGCAGGGTCACGGTTGGCGTCATGCCTTGGACGGTGCCGCCACCCTCAGGGAAGGGTCCTGCCCAGGTGTAGGTCAAGGGATCGCCGTCGGGATCGCTGGAGCCCGAGCCATCGAGGGTCACGCTAGCTGAGCCATTGCCGCTGCACTCAACGGTCTGGTCGGGCCCGGCGTCGGCGCTCGGGGGCGAAGCCAGGAGCGAGATCGTTGCCTCGATACCGGTTGAGTCGCCATAGTAGTTATTGTTTCTGCCATAGCCGACCCTAAAGTCAATCGTGTCTCCCAGCTGTGCGGACACAGTAAGTCCGAAATACAACGCTCGTCGATAACTTTCTACAAATCCAGCAAACAGCTGTTCACTGTTGTGGAGGATCACGACATCAGTAGTAGTAGGATATCGGAAGTCGTTGCCCGTGAACCAGCCGTCGATGCGATAGATCCCTCTGGCGGGCGCGGTCCAGCGGACGAAGCAGTTATGCCCCGAGTGTCCTGGATGAAGGCTGAGAGTGCCTTTTGGATGGAACCACGTGCGGCCCAGAATGTCTGTAACCGCGTACCCTGGGCTCATAATCCATGGAGATGGAGGAAGCCACCATCCTTTACATTCGCCGTACTGATCAACATAATGAGCTGACTCCGTGCAAAATTCAAACTGAGCCGAAGAACTCACCGCCCAACCGTAGCTCCACGGGCCATTCGGGTTGCTCTCGATCGAGAAATCTCGAGCGAGATCGTAACTGGTTACGTTGACGGGATTGGGGCACTCATACTCGACCACGTAGCCGTAGTACCAGGCGATGTCCAACGTGTCGTTCCAGCCACCGGCGCAGAGCTGAAGAAAACTCTCGGGCCCAGGGCCGTTATTGTTGGGTTCGTTGGGCGCCCAGTTGGCGTAGTCCCAGGGCTCGCCGGTGATCCAGGTCCATCCGCCCGCGGGCTCTTCTGAACCAGGAAGCTGGTAGCCGCCGAGGTAGTAATTGCCCGACAGTGCGGCCGGGAAGTTGGTGCCGATGAAAGCCATTTCCTGGGCACTTGTGAGCGTGGCCAGGTGGCCTGGGCAGCCGGCGTAGGAGCGCGCCGCTGCCGCGTTTCGAGAGGCGGTCCAGCCGATGTTGCCTGTCGCTACTGCCTCGTAGTAGTGGCCGGTGACCGGGTTGAACACTGGCCCCGGGTCAGCCGAAGCCGTCGGCGCCGGCGCCGTGGCACGTAGCACCACACTGAGGGCCAAGGCGGTCGACGCCACGCCAAACCAGCGAGCGAGCCCAGCGCTTGTGGTCGGGCCGTCAGAAACAGAATGCTTGGGGATCATCTCGTCCTCTCCTTTCACCGGATAGCCAGGCCTGCGCCTGGCAGGCGCCAGACCCTGGCAGGGATCGGCCGGACCGGCCATTCGCTTGCCCACGTTGCCCGACCCGTTCGGCCGCGAACGGGTCATAGCACCGATCGGTCACGTGGGAGATGGCTTTTGGGACAAGAAAGTGCCAAGTTTGTGACACGTCTAGTTGGAGCGCTGCGCTCGGGCGCAGGGCGCTTCCGAGCGAAAGCCGAGGACGTGCCCGAATCCCTTGGCGGCGCTTGCCGATGGCGGCCTGCGTTTCCGTGCCGGCCGCGACGCAATGCGCCGGTAGCACAGAACCCGATGGCGGCTAGTGGCTGCAGTGGCGCGAGGCTGCGCCTTGTTCGACCACGGTTTGCGATCCACAATCAGTCCCGTCGCTAGCCGCGAGCCGGCAGCGGCTGAGACTTCGGAGGATCCTGATCATGATTCACCGCCTCGTCCCCCAGGTGACGCTGACTGCCATCCTTTGCCTGAGCCTCCTCGTGACGCACGCCGGCTTGGCTGCGGAGCAGCCAACGCCCAGTTATGGGAGCGCGACGGGAAGGCCGGGTGGCGGACTGGCGGCCAATCACGGCGTCACTTCTGAGGGCAGTAACCCGCCGGACTCGGCGAGTCAACGCCCGGGCGAGGGCCCCAATCTGGTCGGGAATGGTGACTTCGAGAGCGGTATCCAGCTGTGGGCAGTTGGCTCTTATCACCCCGATCCGAACCTGAACGACGCCCAATGGGAACTTACCACGGACGGCTGCGACTCCGGTCAGTGCTTGAAGATGAGCCACGGCCGTTCGACCTGGCAGGGCGCCTGGCAGACCGTGGGGCAGCTACAGCCCGGCCGAACTTATTTGCTGCGGGCTCGATTCCGGACCACGGCTAGCCACTATGGCCACATCAACTTGCACGACCCCGTCTGGCGCGACGCGGGGTGCCAGGTGGTGACCAAGAGCTACAGCCGTTACGGGCAAGGACAAGACCGCTGGATTGAACTGGTGAATGTAGTGCGGCTGCCCGAGGCCGATGATTGCGGCCCAATCGCTGACCATGCCTGGCGAGTGTACTTGTACAGCTACAGCCCGGTCGAGGACCCGAGTCCCGTCTACTACGACGACGTTGGCCTCTACGAGACCGATGACTGGCCGCCAGGAAGCCTCGAAGAAGATCACCGGCTGGCTTCCACTACCTGCCAACGCTTCAGCGATGGCTATCCGCTCGTGCCTTGCCACAGCAATGCATTCTCCGAGGCCAGCGCGGGTCCGGCGGGCGGCACAGTGCTCGTAATCACTGGCCAGCGGGACAAACGCGAGTCGGTTGATTTCACGGTGCCGGTAACTCCGAACACCCTGTACCGCATTGAGGCCCATCTACGCATTGAGGACCGTGTGGTCTTCAACTATCTGGATCTCGACTATCCCGCCATCTGGACCGAGCAGCGCGACGGATTCCGCGATCTGGTCGACATGACCAAGGGGATCTGGAGCGGACTTTACAGCGTGACCGTTGACGGGGTGAGCATTCTGCCGCCAATCATCAAGGACGCGCCCTATCGCTCTCCTTCCGAGGTCGACTGGTTTCACGAGGCGGCTTTCTTCCAAACGGGGCCAAGCCAGGGCGTGTCCATGGTCCGCATCGAGCTCGCCGGCTTCGAGGGCCGGCTGTTGGTCGATGGTCTTACCATAAGTCCCGCCGATAGCTTCATCGAAGATCGCCAGCTGCACCTTACGGCGGGCGCCGGTTACCAAGGCATGCGCATTCGCCGCGTAAGCCAGATACCGCTGACTGTCGAGACTAACGCTGCTCGCTACCGCTTCGCGGACGATGTCATCGAGTGCTACCACAACGGCAGACTCGTGGCGCGGGTCCAACTGCCACCCAACAGTCTCACCGATCTGCGGTCAGTGAATGAGCCGGGCAACGTCTTTGCCAGCAACGACAATATAGCTCTGAGTGTAGGCGCTGACTCAGTGGTAATTGCCAGACTTAGAAAACCGATGCGCGTGTCGGTGTCTGGCCCGATGCCGCAGTACCATGCCTTTGAAGCAGGAATCGTGTTTGCCACTGACTATGAGCGAGGCATCTTGTTTGCGCCCCTCCGACCAGCCCTGGCGGTGCGGGGCATGCCGATGCAGTTCGACAACGCGACCGTCACGCCAGCCTACTCGGACAGTGAGTTCGCCCTGCGGGGCCTGCAGTTCTGGCGCCTGGTCGCGGGCTTCAACGCAGCTTGGCAAGTTGACTACGAATTTGCCGCGGGCCAGGGCTTTCTGGCACAGGTGTTCCCGCCAAAAGAGTTCGACACCACGAAGTACTGCGCCGAACGGATGCACACCATCGCTGTGGACACTGTGAATCAGCCGGAGGCCGACTACGTGTACAGTCTGGCCAAGGCTGGAGCCAACATCAACGTCGGCCTGGTCTGGATGACGAACTACGCCGCGTCTGAGAACCGCCTCCAACCACCAGAGGAGTACTGCCGCGACCAGGCGGGCCGACTGGTCCACTGTGCCTCACCGGAAGTCGCTCGTCGTGATCGGCTCGCCCTGCGCTTTGACGTCACCGGCCCCTACCGCGTGGCCGAGCCTGATGCTTTTCGGCGGCTGGTATCGCAAGCCCATGAGCAAGGCATGCGGATCATCATCTATATGAGTCCAGAGTTCTACTACACCAGTGATGTCGATACATTCTTGTCTGATCTCATGTCGCTCGTCAACGATTACGATATAGATGGTGTCTACTACGACGGACTGTATCCCGGCGACCTGCTGCGATCGCTAGAACTCGTTCGGAGGACACGCGAGCTGCTTGGTCACCGATTCTACGCCCAGCACACTTCTTGGGAAACGACGCTCATCCGGCGTTCTTACCGCTACCGAATCCCGGCTCTTGACGCCCAGGCTGATCTGTTGTGGTTGGGCGAGGGCGTAAAGGCAGTCGATGACGCGATCTGGCGCCTGAACTACTGCGGCCGCAATGTGAGCAACACGGTTAGCGGTCTTCTGGGCGAGTTGCGGCCAGTAGATTATTCAGCCGATGTGGAAACGAGTGTTGGTCTAACGCTGGATCCAGCTGAGCAGGTGCGAAGAAGCCTCGCTTGCCAGGGCCTGTTCATCACGAATCCGTACAGCGAAATATCTTACATTCATGACAACCGTTTTGAACGCCGAATCGCCTATGAGTCGCGACTGTTTCGCGAGCCTCACAATCGGGCTTGCCTGGCGGTGACTTGTGGCAACGGCCACTGTGACGTGGGGGAGAGCATCCTCGACTGTCCGGCCGACTGCGCGCCGCCTGAGCCCGGGCTGTGGCTGGAGCGGCGTGAGGGCAGCTGGCTTTGCCCAGGTGATGCGGTGGTCCAGTGGCTGGTCGGTTCAGAGCCCCTATACGCCCTTCACTATACCTTCGATGGTCCTCTTGCACTTGACGCCAGCGGCCACAAGCAACATCCAGCTCCCGAGTTCGGTGCCGGGCGAAGGGCGCCGGTCCCCGCGGAGGTCGGTGGCCGGCGGGCGTTCCTCTTCGATGGCGCGTCGAGCCTGGACGGTCAGGGGGGCCCGGCTCTGGATGTGGGCCAGGGGCCGTTGTCTATATTGGCCACGCTGCGAACCTCTTCCACGGCCCGGCAGGCGCTGTTCTCCCTAGAGGGCCGGGAGCCGCTGGTATTCGGGTTGGACGCTGGCCGGCTGACAGCCTGGCTGCCCGACGGCGACAAGCGCTATGGCGTCGAGGAGATAGTGGACGAGGGGTGCTATCTTGGCCGCTGTGTCTGGGCCGAGCATCGCGAGGCCACCTGGCAGGGCATCTACCAAGGAGTCGGGCCCCTCGAGCCAGGCTGGACCTATGTGCTTAGGGCGATGTTCCGGGCATGGCCAGGCCGCCGCGGTTTCATCAACCTCTACGATCGATCGTGGAAGAACCAGGCTTGCCAAATGGTGGGCCGATCCTTCACTGCGGCGCAGCCGGGCGATGGCGATTGGCAGGCCATCGAGCATGAGGTGGTCGTGCCGGCCGTTGATGACTGCGGCGGATCCACGGCTGATGACGAGTGGACGGTGTATCTGTATGCCCATGAGCCCGTCAGCGATCCTGGCCCGATCTGGTACGATGAGGTGGCTCTACACTCGGTGGGCGATCCGGCCTCCAATCGTCTGGCCAACGGCGGTTTCGAGGATGGCTGGCAGGGCTGGGGCCACTCCTCCTATGTCGCGCCCGAAGTGCTGACCGGCTCCACGGAGCTGAGCGATGACCTCTGGCACAGCGCGATATTGAGTTACGATCCGCCCGTGGTGACCCTGTACGCGGATGGGCGCCTTGAAGGCCGGACGGAGATCCGGATTCGGTCGCCCGAGCGCTTTAGCCGCTGGGCGATCGGCTCGCGTCACGCCGGGAGGGTAGCGGAAGGCTTCGTCGGGTTGCTCGACGATGTTGCCGTCGCTTTGCGGCCTCTGGATGACTCGTTGGCAGGCGCTTACCACTACGAAGGCCTGCGCAGCCTGCCAGTTCGCGAGGCCGCCGCCTGCATCCACGTGCGCCATGGCCAGCTTCACCGCGCCGATCCGGGCTTCCGCCTGCTGCTGCCCGCTTGCCTGAACGCAGTTGGTGGGCGGTAGCTCCTGGACAGGGGTGCGCCTGCGGTCGGCCGAACGGGCTCCGTTCCCGCGTGGCGGATTGCGTCCTCGTGTTGGCGTATTGTCGGGCCAACCGTAGAATGGGCCGGGACCACCTGAACGCGGAGGGTGTTGAGCCATGCCGGTAGACCAATGCATGAAAACTGAAGTCGTGTCGATCCCCGTAACTGCGACGGTCCTTGATGCCGCCAAGTACATGGCCTGGCATCAAGTCGGAACCCTGCCGGTGGTGGATTCCCGCGGTGTGCTGGTGGGCATGTTGTCAATCGCCGATGTGTTGCAGGCCTTCCTCCCCGACTTCGTCGCCCTGATCGACGACATCGAGTTCCTGGTTCATCTGGGCGATCTCCACCCGGCGGCGCCTGATCCAGCCCGGCTTGACGCTCCGGTGCGAACGATCATGCACGAGCCGGTGGCGGCCGAACTGGGTACGGGCCTCATGCTGGCTGCGGCCTTGCTCCAGCGCCAGAGCGTGAACGACATCTGCGTGGTCGACGCCCAAGGCCGCCTGGTGGGAATCGCCTCGCGGACCGATGTGGGCGCGGCACTTCTCGCGGAGTGGCTCACGGCACACGCCACAACTGGCGCGGCGCGCCAGTGCTGAGCGAATCAGCCGCCAATGTTGCCCCAAGTCGTCGCCTGCACCATCTTCTTGGTCGCCCTGGTGGTCACTCTGGCCGACCGAGTCCACCGGGTCGTCGCGGTAGCCTGCGGGGCAACCGCCATGATGCTGGCCGGCCACGTGCTGGGTTTCTACACCGAAGAGCAGGCCATCGCGGCCATCGACTTCCACACTCTGGGTCTGCTACTCGGCATGATGATTATCGTCCGCTTGTTGGAGCGGACCGGCTTTTTCGAGTATATGGCCATCACGACCGCGCAACGGTCATCTGGACGGCCGTGGTTACTATTCGTCTTGCTGGGAGCGACCACAAGCTTCCTGTCCATGTTCCTCGACAACGTAACCACAGTCGTGCTAATAGCGCCAGCGACGGTGTTGATCGCCGAGGTTCTGGGCCTCAGTGCGGCGCCGTTTCTTGTGGCCGAGGCCTTGCTGGCCAACATCGGCGGCGCGGCCACATTGGTTGGCGATCCCCCCAATATTCTCATTGCGTCGGCAGCCACCTTCAGCTTCAACCAGTTCTTGGTCAAGCTGGCTCCTCTGGTGCTCGTGGTCTGGCTCTCTGCTTTGCTGGCCATGAGATGGGTCTTCCGGACGGACCTGCGCTGCCCTCCGACTGATGCTGGCGTGCTAAGCCGGCTGAATCCCGCTGAGGCGATCCACGACCGGGCCGGCCTGAGCCGGCTGCTCATCGTACTTGCGGGTACGGTCGTGTTCTTCTTCGTGCACGGTGCGCTTGGCGTGTCACCGGCAATTGTTGCCCTATCGGGTGCTGCCCTAGCGCTACTGTGGGTGAAACCTGACGTAAATGACGCTTTGGGGGGTGTTGAGTGGGGGGTCCTGCTCTTCCTTAGCGGCCTGTTCGTTATGGTTGGCGGACTCAACGCTGCCGGGGTGCTCGACGGACTGGCGCAGCATGTGGTCGGTTGGTGCGACGCCAATCCCCTGATAGTGGGCCTGGCAATGATGTGGGGCGTGGCTGTGGTGTCGGGCTTGGGCAACAACATTGCCGTCACCATTACCATGATCCCGGTCATTCGGCAGGTGATCGCGGGCGGTTGGGGTGGGCCGGCGCTTTGGTGGGCTGTGGCGCTCGGCGCTGGCCTGGGAGCCAACTCGACGGTCATCGGGTCCAACGCTAACGTGGTGGTGGCCTCGGTGAGCGAGCGCACACGCCGGCCCATCACCCCGGCTACGTGGATGCGGTATGGCTTCCCGGTTGCCGTTCTCACTTGGGTCGTGGCCAGTGTGCTCTATGCCCTGCTATTCGGCTGGCTGAACACGCCCTAACTGCAGTTCACCGCCCGCCGAGTGACTGCACCCATCAATCCTGGGCTGCAGAGCGTATATAGATTGAGCACCGCGCGTGGCCGAGCACCAATCCGACCCCGCTCTGAGCGCTGATCTGCTCCGCCAGGCACGTGCCGGAGACGAGGCGGCGCTGCGGTTCATCTATGAGAGCCATCGCGAGCGTGTGCTCCGGCTGGCGGCCTGCTTGTTGGGCGATGCCGCCGAGGCGGAGGATGTGACGCAGGAGGTGATGGTCTTCGCCCTGACCCGCTTGGACCGTTTCGATCCCCGTCGGGCGGCCTTCTCGACCTGGTTGCATGCCATTACGCTCAATCGTTGCCGCGACCGGGCCCGTCGGCAGCGACTGGGCGTGCGGCGCATCGCTGACTGGCTGGCCGGGCGGCAACCAGCCGCCGAGCGTGATCCAACGGCTGCGTTCGACATCGTCGACGAGCGCGATCGGATTGGTCGTGCTCTGGCCACTCTCACTGACCGGCAGCGGGAGGCGCTGGTGCTGCGGGCGGTGGAGGGTCTCAGCTACGAGGAGCTGGGGCAAGTCCTGGGAGTTCCTCTACGCACTGCGCAGGCGCGTGTGCGGGCGGCCGTCATGGCGATGCGCGAGGCTCTGGGCGGTGATGCTGGCGGCACACCCGGAAGGGCGGGTTAGCATGGGCGGCCACATTTCGGTCGAACAGGCGTATGGGCACGCTCTGGATGCACTGCCGGCTACTGAGCGGGAGCAGGTGGAAGCGCACGTCGCCGACTGCCCCGAATGCGCGGCCCGTCTGGGCGAGGCCCGAAGAGACTGCCAGGCGATCCACCGGGCGGTGCAGTCTTATGCGGCTCGTATCAGGCCCGGGCCGGTTGGCTGGGCAGCGGTGGCGCCAAGGGTTCTGGGCATGGCCGGTGGAAGGCGGCCCTTGGTGGCACGCCTGGCCGCCGGCGGGGCGAGCGCTCTGGTCTTGTGGTTGGTGGCCACAGGCGGGATCGCTTTGGCCGTCGCTGGTGTCGCGGCGGTGCCGCCGGTTCGGGAGAGGTTGCGCTCCGCGATCCATCGGCTGCAACCGGACAGCTCACAACCGGCCACGAGCACTCCCACGCCGTCGGCGACGGTGACCGAGTCGCCGTTCGGTGCGCCCGGAAGCGTTTCTCGGACGGCCGTTGCACCGGCGGCAACGCCTGGTAATGCGGCCGACTGGCGAGACATGGAGCGTGAGGACTCCCACCGGGAGTGGCCCGCGCCGGCGGAGAGCGCGGCGCCCGGAATGCCGACGGCCACGGCGGCAGCAGGATTCCCATGGCCGACGCCTACCGTATCGAGTACCGGCTCGGCCGCGGCGCCGGTTTCGGGCCCGCCGGGCGATTCGGCCCGAGGCCGCCCACCGCACCGGGTGACCGCGGCAGCACCCGGGCGTGATGCTCCGCCTGGGAGGGGTACGCCGAGTGGTGCCGGCGAAGGTCCGCCTCGTCACTCGCCGACACGGGGCAGTGCCGGAGATGGACTGCCTCGTAAGTCGGTGACGCCGGGCAGCCCGGGCCATGGACCGCCGCCCCAGGCGGAGACCCCTGGCAGCCCTGGGGATGGTCCGCCGCACCAGACGGCAACCCCTGGCAGCCGCGGGCACAGTCCACCGCACCGAACGGAAACACCTGGCAGCCGGGGGCATGGTCCACCGGATCGAACAGACACGCCTGGCAACCCCGGGCATGGTCCTCCACACCGGACGGCAACGCCTGGCAGCCCTGGACACGGACCGCCGCTGCAGTCCGCGACTCCGGGCACCCATGAACCTGGTCAGCCGCCGGGCACAGTGCCGCCAAACGGTGGCCACAAGGGGCCGGCCGACGGGGCTGCGCCCGTCAAGCCTATTGGCTCTGGCCGCGGCGGGGATCAGGGGACCGCCCGGCCGCCGCGTCGCGTTGACACCGACCCTCAGACGGCCACGGCGTCCGAGCCGACACCCACGCCCGAGCCCCCAGGACTCATCGGTTACCGGCGTGCCCATGGTGATCAGGGTGAGCCCACGCCCGAGCCCCCAGGGCTCGTCCTTTCGCGCCCGTAGCCGCGCCTGGCGAGCAGCTCCCGACCCATCATCTTGTCTCCGCTGAACGTATCAGGTGTGGGCAGGCCGCTCGGGCTGTCCCCATCACATTCTAGTATCCGATACTGTAGGAGGGAATGACCATGAACATTCGATTCAGCCTCAGGTCGTTGTTGGCGCTGTCAATGGCCCTGGCTCTGGCAACCGTCGCTGTGGGTGCCGTGTCGGCCGAGAAGGGCAAAGGCGGGCCCGGCACGCGGCCCGGTCCTGGCGGCAGGCACATCGTCCTGCATGGCGTTATCGCCGCCATCGACGGCGACCTGATCACCCTGCGGCAGGCCGATGGCAGCGAAGTGGGCTTCACGCTCGACGAGCAAACGCGGATTGTGCCGCCCGGGGCCACCCCGCAAGTCGGCATGAAGGCGCAGGTCGTCGCCCGCAAGCCTAAGGTTGAAGGCGAGCAACTCGTGGCTGTGAGTCTTGTCTTGGTGGACAGGCCCGGGTCGCCCGGCGAGCCGCGGCTCGGCCCACCTGTGCACGGCTGCGGCATCATCGAAGCGCTGCCCGAGGTGGCCGACCCGGCCGCTGGTGGGTGGCTCGGTCAGTGGGTCATCAGCGCGCCGGGCGTGGCGCAGTACAGTCTGCTGGTAACGGCCGAGACGCGAATGGCGCCGCCTGATGTGACGCCAGCGGTCGGCGCTCAAGCCTGCTTCACCGCGCGGCAGGGCCAGGACGGCCTGGTCGCTCAGAGCATCCAGCTCGCAACGCCGGGCAGGGACGACGCCCGCAAGGGTAAAGAGCGACTGGTGGTCCTGCGCGGCACGGTAGCGACGTTGCCTGAACACCTGACTCCACCTTGGACTCTCGACGTCGCGGTGCTGGGCGCTGGCTCAGTGGCGGTGACCGTGACCGAGGATACCGAAATCCGCGGCGAGCTCGCGGTCGGCGCACCGGTCCTTGTGCATGCCCGGCGAGCCACCGATGAGTCTGGCTCCGAGCTCCTCATGGCCCTCAAGGTGTGCGTGTGCGGTGAGCGCTGCCGCGAGGAATCGCCGCTGTAACTGCCGGAGGCCGGGCGGCCGGTTATCGGTGGGTCTGCCACGGCAAGAAGCGCTCGTAGAAGCGGCTTGTTGATGCGGCTGACAGTAGGGGGCTGGCAGGATTGTCGTGGGCCTGGCGCCAAGGATCGGTCCTGTGACAGCCCCCGGCTGCTAGTGCGTGGCTCGGTCAATGACTCATTAGCGCGCCAGGCGTAGCGCAGCGCAGTCTGCAGGTGACGGCCGAGATGCGGATTTCGCCGCCTCATGCAAAGCCGGCCGTCAGGCCATTGCGAGGTTAGCAAGCTATGGGTGAGTCCGAAAACCGCGTTGTGAACAGGCTGTACCACGCTCTGAAGGGGAAGATGCGCTTTCGGCCGGCGCACGGGCTGCCGCGGTCAGTGGTGTTGGGGCTGATTCTGGCCGCCCTGGCAGTGGCTGTCGCGGCTCAGGCGGCGGCACAGCCGATCAACCTCTCGAGGTCTCCAGGCCGCTCTGGCCAGCCCGATGTCGCCGCCAGCGGAGAGCGGCTCATGGTCGTCTGGGTCGAGCCTGACGGGCTCCGTTTCGCCACTCGGACAGGCGGTGTCTGGAGTTCTCCAGCGCCCGTGGCTGGTACCGGCAGCTCGGACGTCGATCTGAGTCTGGCTTCGGCGCCGGACGGCGGATTCGACCTTGTCTGGTCCAGCACTCTGGAAGGCGGGGGTAGTGCCATCCTGCACAGTCACTTCGAGACCGGGGAGTGGGGCTTGCCGGAACTGGTCGCCGAGGTATCCGGGCCGGCCTCCGGGCCCCGAGTGGCCGCAGCCGATGATGGGGCCCTGCTTGTCGCCTGGACGGAATGCCTTGAGGGCGCGTGCACCCTCTACATGGCCTCGGCTTCGACCACAGGCGATTGGGCCTATGGCCCGCTCCCCGTTGGCCAGGCCGGTGAGGTGGCGCTCACTCGCAGCGCCGATGCCTGGCACCTGGCCTGGACGGCGGACATCGATGCTGACGGCCAGGCCGACGTGCTCTACATGCGGCGGGCGGCCGGTGAAACTGGGGCGATGGAGGTTGTCAGCATGGGTGGCCCGAATGCCTCGCAGCCAGTCCTAGCCACCGATGCCGGCCGACGGCCGGTAGTGGCCTGGCTGGCGGGCGACAGCTCAATTGCCGTCAGCTGGCTGGCGGATGACTCTTGGTCCGAGCCGACGACAGTTGACGCGGGGCATGGCGCAAGTGGCGGCCCAGCGCTCACCGAGTCCAGCTCAGGCCTGCTGGTTGCCTGGCCCTCTGGCAGCACAGTGGTCTTGGCGCGGCAACGGTCAGCGCTCTGGGGTGCCCCCGAACTCGCGTTGCGGTTCGGTGACCGTGCCGAAGCCGTCGCCCTGGCTTCGCTGCCGTCGGGAGCCGGTCTGGCGGCGGCCGGTCGGGATAGCGGGGCTGAGCCGGATGTTCTCTATGTCGAGCTCGCTGACCTCAGACCGGTGCCGACCGAGTCGCCAGCACCGATTCCTGCCACGGCGACCGCGACAACGACGGCCACGGAACCGAGTCTACCCGAAACGGCAACCCCGGCTGCTATCGAGCCCAGTCCCAGTGCCGCCCTGTCGCCTACGACGACAGCAACCCTGGCTACTGTCGAGCCCAGTCCCAGCGCCGTCGTGTCGCCCACGACGACAGCCAGCACCGGGTCAGGCCGTTGGTCGGTTCATCTCCCGGCACTGTATGATGTCGCGCCGGGAGGGGCACCATGAGCTGCTACATGCGCCACCTGCGGTCCTGGTTCGATGACCTGGATCTCGAATACGATCAGCCCAACCGCAAGCGCGTTGATGTTGCCGTCCGCCGGGCACTGGAGCTGGGGGCCGACACACGCTGTCCAGAAGTCTGGGCCGTGATCAAGGCCATGTCGGCGGAGGACCGGTCCGACTTGCTCGCTCGGGTGCGCCAGCTTCTGGCCTGACGGCGCCTCCAGGCGCTCTCTTCGGCCCGGGTGGCTTCTGCGCGCCCGGACTCGGGAGCGGCTGCTTCTAGGCTGACGGCGCCTCCAGGTGCTCTCTTCGGCCCGGGCGGCCTGTGCGCGGGGGCTCGGGAGCGGCTGCATCTGGGCTGACGTCCTTTTCACGTCCTCTCTTCGGCCCGGGCGCCTTGTGTGCGTCGGGGCCCGGATGCTAGACTGCAGCCGTCAGAACGGCCCGAGGATGCCCGGCCGCTAGACCGCAGCCGTCAGAACGGCCCAAGAATGCCCGGCCGCCCTAACAGGCGCGGCTGGCCACAGTGCTAGGGGAGGCAGCTGATGCCTGGCCGCGTGCGAGCCCGCGATATGGCTACCTGGCTGGCCCCGCTGGCCAGTCTGCTCCTGGCAGGGACAGCCCTGCTCCTGGGGGCGCTTCGACCTTCTGCCCCCCGGGCACACAGCCAGGCCGGTCAACCTGAGCTCCGCTATCACGCCCACTTGCCCTGCGTGGCCAGCCAATGGGACGGATCGTCGACAGCGCCTGCCACTTCGCCTGTTCCGCCACCGACCAGTACGGCGTCCGCGCCGCTCCCGAGAACGGCTGAGCCAGGCCCCAGCACCACCACGGCTGCGACGGTCGCACTAACCCTACCTGCTACCACTGCGACAGGCACGCCGAGCCAGCCGACCGACACGCCAACGGTCCAGCCTGCCACGGCAACGGCCACCCTGATGGCCTGTCCTGACCTAGCGCGGCGGGTGTCCATCACATCTAACCGGCTTGACGACCGAATTCGCGCTAACGATGAGTACTTCCCGCTGCCACTCGCACCGCGGCCGGAGGGCGATGGCGCGCTGGTGGCCTGGCGTGAAGAGGCAGGAGCGCGGATTCGCATCGGCACTTTCGATCTTGCCGGGAGGCTGGTTGGCGTGCCGCTGACCTTTTCCGGCGAGGAAGTCCATGCCCTGGTGGCCCACGAGGACGGTGGGGCGGTGGTCGTGGTGGCGAACGATCCGGACATTTACAGTCCAAAGTACTGCCGCGGGCCGTCCAGTCCTGACAAGCCCCTGTGCGCCAAGCTGGACGTATGGCGTTTCGACTCCCAAGGCTCGACGCTGTGGCGCACCACGGCCACGGGCAAGAAGAACGTCGACTCCGATGGGGCGCACTTCATCTGGTGGTACCAGCACACGGCACGGCTTGTCTGGTCAGGCACGGAGTACGGTCTGTATTTCCGCTCGGCCAGTTCCTCACCACGGCCTGGTGTGCCGGGTGAAATCGACATTCATGCTGGCGACAGCTTCCGGTTTCTGGATGGCCGAGGTACCTTGCTCGACAGTGCCTGGCGCTGGGGCTGCTCCCACAGCTGGTCGGTGCGCCTGGCTTACAACGGTCATTTTGGGGCGGCCTGCCATGGCGATGCCTACCCAAATGCTTTCCACGTCAACTTGCTGGACCGGCAGCGGCGGCTGGCTGAGGCGACGCTCCATGAGGGCCTGGATCCCACGAAACGCGCCTTGGGCGGAATGGTGGCCACTACGGATGGCTTCTGGCTCTTGCACATGGCTCAGGGCCGCGAGCCGATGGAGCTGCACCTGGCCTTCATCGACAACGCTGGTCGCGTGACCCGCGACGAGGCGCTGCCCCATGCCAGGGACCTGGAGACGACCTATCCCTTCCGCGGCTACCTGGCCGCTTATGGCGCCACGCAGATGCTGGCCGGCTGGGTGAGCAAAGGCAGCCTCCAGCTCGCGGTTCTGGACCGGTCCACTGGCGCCTGGCTTGACGGCCCAGTTGCGGTGGGTGCCAAGATCGACAAGTGGAACGAGTTCGTCTCGTATCCGAACGGCGACGTAGGCTGGGCATGGAGCCCGGACCGCAGCGACCGCCTCGACTTGGTTCGGGTGACTGCCTGTCAACCTTAGATATCTGACTCCCGCTCCGGTGGTGGACTGTCCGCCCCAGTCACCTGATCCGCTCCGGTGGTGGGCTGTCCGCCTCAATCACCGGATTCTCGCACCGGTAACTGCCTATCCGCGCCAGGCCCTCGGCTCTCATTCGAGCACCCGGCTGTCCGCGTCGGTCCCCGGGCCAGTCTGGCGTGGCGAAAGCGCGGAGGCCGCCCCGTCGAGGGCGTTGTCGGGCCGGGCATCGAGGTGGCAACTGCGCCCGCGCGGAGGTCAAACGACGGGTGCATTGCGGCACGACGCCGGTGCGCGGCAACTGTGTCGCCGCGGCGGTCGGGTCTGGCCGTGCTTTCCAGCACGACGCCGGTGTGTAGCAACTGCGGCGGCGCGAAGGTCGGCCTGTTCGACGACCAACAAACGGCCTATCATGGTTGACTGAGCAGCGTGGACCACGCCAGGGACACCACTGGCGCGGCGAGATGCGGGCCGGAGGCTGGCGCGAGCGGCTTCGGCTCGGGGCCTCCAGCACCGTGTGGCGAGCTCGCTGCGGGAGGCGAGGCATGTTCGTACGCCGGTTGGCTTGCTTGTCGGTGATTGGTGGGCTGGCACTGGTGCTGCTATCGGCGGCTCCTGACACCAGGGCCGGAGCCGCCGGCCCGCACCAGCCCGGGGGAACGGGCGGCAGTTCTGGTGCCGGGCTTGTTGATACCTTGGCCACCGCAGCTCCTTCGGTCGGTGCGCGGTCGGTGCAGCGGGTTGGGCGTGGCGCGGTGGGGGGCAGGGTAGCGAGCGTTCCTTCGCGGCTGCTGTTGCCGAGCGTCATCCTGGACTATCCGGTGACCCCCCGCAAGCTCACCAAGGTGGCCCGGCGCGATTGGCAGCCGGCCTTCTCGCCCGACAGCCGCACCATCGTTTACGTCTCCGAAGACCTCCAGTCCGGAATTGCGGGGCTGCGGGTCGTGCCGCTGGATGGCTCGGGCAGCCGTCCGGTGCCGATCGAAGGTCTGGAGGGATTCGGCCGACCCAGCTTCACGCGCGATGGCCAGTGGTTGATCTTTACGGCGCGGGTGATCGGTGGCGGCCAGGATACCGACATCTACCGGGTGCGTCTCGATGGCAGCGGGCTGGCGAACCTGACCAACAGCCCCGACATTGCCGAGCGCCGTGCGGCGTTGTCGCCTGACGCCAAGTGGCTGGTATACGACGCCATCATTGACGACAACCAGGATCTCTATCGACTGGATCTGGCCACCGGGCGGCGCACGCGGCTGACTGACGAGCCGGCCAACGACCTTCTAGCGTCCGTCGCCAGCGATGGCCAGACGCTGGTCTTCCGCTCCGAGCGTGATGGCAATCCCGAGCTCTATCGCATGCGCCTTGACGGGCGTGAGCTGGTCCGTCTGACTGATCATCCAGCAACTGACACCTACGGCAGCCTGGTACCCAGTCGCAGCCGGGTAGTCTTTCAGTCGGACCGTGACGGTCAGCCGGCGGTGCTCTCAATGAACGCCGACGGCGGAGACCTGCGCTGGCTGACGGACCGCCGGATGACCTGCATGATGCCGGCCGTCTCTCCGGATAGCAACTGGGTGGCAGCAGCCTGTGATGACCAGACGGGGAACCGCGACATCTACGTCTGGCCGGCCGATGGCAGTGCCGCCGGACAAGCGCTCGCCCTCACGCCAGTTCGCCAGCTGGGCGGCTACGGTGTCCGGGCGTTGGCCGCGCACGGCGACCTGGCGTACGTGAACCGGGGACCGCGGCTGGTGGTACTGAGGGTGGCTGACCCCAAGAAGCCCGTCACTCTCGGCCAGGTGCTCTTGCCGGCTATGCCCGTGGATGCGGCGTTAGATGGCAGGTTCTGCTACCTGGCGGCGGGAACGGACGGCCTCTTGGTGGTGGATGTTCACGATCCCGCGGAGCCGCGACTGGTGGCGCGCCTGGCTAGTGGCTGGATGGCAACCGCCATCGATGTGGCCGGCTCGGTGGGCTACGTAGCGTCGGACCGAGGCGACCTGTGGATTGCCGACTTGCAGATCCCCCAGAAGCCGGCCTGGCTTGGCCACCTGAGTCTGGGCAGGGTGAACGACATAGCTGCTTCGGGCTCCATCGCCTGGATTGCCGGCGCAGGCTTGACCGTTGTGGACGCGACGGATGGCCGAGCGCCACGAGTCCTGGCCAAGGCCAACCTGCAGCCCTTCAGCTCCTCAGAGGCTTTGGTTGGCGTGGCCGTGGAAGGCTCCCTGGTCTTTGCCTTATCCAGGTGGACGCCCTCCGGCCTGATCGTGGTGGACGGGTCCGACCCGCTAACGCCAACTGTCCTTGGTTCGGTCAGCATCCCACAAACGGGCGCCATCCCTGAACTGTCTGGCACTGACTACGAACCACTCTCCATCGCGGTGCAGGGAGAGCAGGCCTGGCTCGGGTATCGCGGCTACCTCACATCCATAGACGTCGCCGATGCTCGCCGCCCGCGGTTCCTCTGTTCGGCAACCCTGATCGGCCCAGTCTGGAAAGCCGCGGTAGCAGGCAGCAGCGTACTTGTGGCCAGTGAGTGGGGACTCATCGTACTCGACAGAGGCGTTCCGCTGTGCCCAAAGGAGGTGGGTCGCTACCCCGCGGGCGACGAGCTTGCTCAGATCGCGGTGACCGCCACCAGGGCCTACCTGGCTGGCGCCTGGGAGGGCTTGAGGATCCTGGACATCGCCGACCCAACAAGGGTGAGCGAACTGGGCCGCCTGACGTTGCCCGGTGTGGTCCAGGGAGTGGCAGTCTCGGGCACCCTGGCCATCGTCGCTGCCGGCACCGGTGGTCTGCGAGTTGTGGACGTGGGTAATGACCGAAGTCCGAGGGAGTTGGGTAGCGTGCGAACGAGTGGCCCCGCGCGAGCCGTGGCTCTCGTCGGCCACACCGCTTACGTGGCGACGGAGACCGGACTGGACGTAGTGGACTTGGCGGCGCCTACTGCTCCCTCGATTCTGGGCCACGTCGATCTGGATTTCTGGCCGGCCCGGCTGGCGGTCTACGCCCCGACGGCGTACGTGGTTGGCGGTCCTCCCGTCAAAGACAGCCGCCACGGCACGGCGGTGGTTGATGTGGCCGATCCCCGCCAGCCTCGGTTCATCGGCCCGTTGCCGATGCGGCCGCCTGGCGATCCAGGGGGACCGCCTGTCCGGTCTGGTGCGTGGGATGTTGCAGTACACCAGGGCCGGCTTTACACGGTGGACAGCTACCAGGTGCAGGTTTTCGACCTGGAGAACCCGCGCCAGCCAACTTTCGTTCGGATGTCAAGGCTCCGGCGCAACCCGTGGAGCCTGGCTACTGCCTGTCAGCTTGCCCTCGACGGCGAAGTGGCAGTGGTGAGCGGCCCCGACGGCTGGATAGAGCTACACGATATGCAAGATCTACCTCGCCGCCGGCCCCTGGCCGAGATTACGGTTGACGAGGTGCCATCGGATGTCGCTATTTCCAATGGGCGTGTGATCGTGGTTGGCGAGAGAACGGTGCGCCTTTATGAAAGCGCACTTAGTCGACCTATGCCTGCGGTGGAGCTTTGGGACGGCTGGGCAGCGCACACCCTGGCGGTAGCTGGGCAGCTGGTGTTCGTCGGCGTGTCGGGCGCAGGGCCGCTGCGAATCGTCAGCGCCTCCGGGCCTGATGGCCCAACCGATCTCGGTTCGCGTCGACTGGCCGAGCCTGCGGCTAACGCTCAAGACGTGCGGGCCCTGGTCTCAGCGGAGAACCGGTTGTACGCGGTGCTTTGGATGCGCAGCTCCGAGTACTACCTGGGCATACTGGATCCAACAGATCGTCAGCCTCTCAGGATCAAGGGCCGCACCGCGCTGCAGGAGTCTGCCGTCCGGCTCAGTGTGCACGGCTCGCTGGCTGCAACGGACTGCCTCGTCTGGCGAAGCTGGGGCTATCCCTCGTATCGTAACTGGGCCGACCGGGGATTCCAGATCGTCGATGTCACCGACGCGAGTGACCCCAAAGCATTCCCGTATCAAGTGTTCGGGACCTCCACCGTGTCTCCCCCAGAGCTGGCCGATGGCCACCTGTTCATTGGCGTTGAGAAGGAGCTGCGGGCCTACAGCCTCGAAAACCCCCGGTCGCCGCGGCAGGTGGGTAGCCTCCGCCTCCCTGATACGGTGTCCTTGATCCGCGTTGTCCGCGGCTTGGCCTATGTCGTCTCAAGCGACAAAGTGCTGCGTGTTGTCGATGTCTCGCTGCCTGATCGACTCCGGGAGCGCGGCTCGGTCAAGACTTTCTTCGTAGCCGACATCGCAGTCAGCGGCGTAACCGTGTACCTGGCCGGCTACCATAGCGGGCTCTTGGCGGTCGAGGTGACCGATCCGCGGCGACCTTACATCACCCAGCTTCCGGACACTCCCGGGGCTGCTATGGGTCTGGCGGCCAGCCTGTCCCACCTGTACGTGGCCGACGGGGACGGTGGTCTAGCGGTCTTCGAAACTGGCCGCTGAGGCTTGCACAGCCGCACGCTGTGAGTTGCCGGGCCGGCGGGCGAGCGGTCCGAGCCACTGAGCAGTTGCGCGGAGCCGGCGCGGGAGCACTCCCGGCCACTGACCAGTTACGCGGTGCAGGCGGTCTGGAACTACTGTAGGCGGCGGAGTCCCTCACCGCGGCGAGGTGTCAGACTCGAGCTATCGCTTGCGGCCGAGAGCACCGTTGGGCGAGCCGGCCGGATGGGAAAAACCAGCCGCCGGGGAATCCGACGTCCCCGACGGCCGGATTGTGCTTTCTCGAGACGGTCGCTCAGCGCGAACGCTGCCAGCTCACCGGCACCTGGAACAGCGTTGGCGCGCCACCGGGCCCAAAGACCAGGATCCCGTTGGCCGGGCCGTCCTGGCCGATCAGAGCGCTTAGATCGGCACAAACCCGCAGCACGGTCGTCTCCCCGGCCGGGATCTCGGTGGGCGGTTCAGGTGCCGCCAGGCCCTTGCCGGCCACCAGGTCGATGGTCAGGTCAAAGGTGCTATCCTCGCCGACGACCCGATAGCCGTGCACCCAAATCTGATAACGGCCTGCCCTGGGGAAGCCGGCCACCGCCACATATTCGTCAGCCGCCTCGCCCGCGCTCTGGGCCACCACTTCGCCTGGATAGCTGAAAACTCCATCCCGGTTGGCATCGAACAGCAGATAGAGGTCCAGGTCGTCGTCGTCCTGGCCGTCCAGAGTAACAGCCAGCCGGCCGGCGTTCTCAGGCACCTCGAGTTCGTGCCGGAAGGCGGTGGATGGGATATTGCCGGCCACATCCTGCCTCACCGGGACGGCAACGAGTACTGTCGGCAGGGACATTCCGAAGCCGGACACACGAAGATCAGGCAACGACACCTGGCTGGTCACGGCCAGCTGGCCACAGGAATCCCCGACCAACTCCACGATCTCGGGCAGCCAGCGGATGCCGCCTAGCTGCGTCTCAAAGGGCATGGCGAATTGCCGGCCGGCGAATCGGACCGCATCGAGCATCACCTCGTGCAGTCCGGCTCTGGCCGGCAGCGCCAGCCAGTCCTCGTAGCGGCCGGAAGTGGTGATGAATGGCCACGTGCTGCCACTTACCTGATAGGTGCTACGGTTCAGGAGCCCCAGCGTGTATGGGCCATACCAATCCACATCCGACATGTTCTCTGGCTCATTGGCCGGGTCTTGAGGATTGGTGTAGCGGTCACTCGTGGGGCCGTAGATCCGGGTGTCGATGTCAGCCTGCCGCTCGCCTGATTCTTGCCAGGTGGTCTTGATCACCCACTGGGTCCCGGCCGGCGGCTCGACGGCGTCAACGAAGAAGAAGCGCCAATCGCCCGACTCGGCGCGCCAGTCCCACCGGAAGCCTCCGCGGACGGCACCGTTGCTGTACGGTGCGTCGGGGTCGTGGCCGGCCGCTCCGCCCAGGCTCACCGCGCCTTGCCAGGCGTAGGATACCGCCATGTTGGCAATCACCGGGATCACGGTACGTTTGTGGGCCGGCTTGTAGCCTGCCGGTTCGAGACCGGCCTCGATAGCGGCCAAGGCGTTGTCGGCACTACGGAAGCCGTCACAGCGCGTGCCGATGGTTCCAACGCTACTTTGCGTCTCGGCGCCGAGCACTGAACCCCTCGCCACCAGGGGCAGATAGACCATCGGCGCGCGCGGGATTTCGTCCACGAAGATGGCGCCCTGCATCAAACCTGGCGGCGCGTCAACATCAGCGCGCAGCGTGGCGATGACCGTGCGCGTGTCACCTGGTGGTACAGTGATCTGGCTCGCTGACAGGCTGACCGCCGGCCACGGCTGGTAGGCGTAGAAGTCGAATTGCAGGCTCAGCTCGGTCTCGGTAATTGCCCGGCTGGAGTGCCAGGCGGCCAGATACAGGCCGTCTGCCCAGCGCTGGAGCGGATGATGGACCGAAACCTCCCAATAGTCACTGGCGTTATCGTTGATGCTCAGCCGCATGTACTCGTACTGCTGCAGCTCAGTATCCGGGTAGACCACCGGGCTGTTGCCGTCCAGACCTACCAGCGGGATCGCCTGCGGGAACATCGCCGCGGTGACTTCCGTGCCCGCCAGGAGAAGCTCACGAAGCTCCAGTCCCGGCTGCTGATCGATCATCACGCCGGGCAGCGTGGCTGCGGGAGCCGTGCCGCCCATGGACGTCTTCGGCCGGTAATCGGTGTAGACCAGAACGGCGATGGCTCCGGCGTTGCGGGCGCTGGTGATCTTCTCATTGAAGGTGCACGTACCGCGCGCAACGAGCGCGATCTTGCCCGCCACAGGCTGAACCATAGCGTCGCCCGGGCAACCCCGACCAAAGTAGGCGAGGGCACCACTGATCCCCGCCTGGGTTAGCGGCTGGGTGATGCTGCCCTCGACGGCGTCCAGGCGCCGCTGGCCGCCTGGCCACGAGAGGTCGACGTACGCGTTCCATAGCTGGCGGTGATTCACGACGCCGTTGCCATTCCGATCATCCCACAGCTTGCCGTCACCGTTGACGTCCGTGTGTTGCAGCACGGCCAAGGCGATTGTGTTCTCGGGCGTGTTGTCGCCGTTGATATCGAACTGCTCGAAAGGCACTCGGCCGCGGACGACCATCAGCTCCGTCTCGCCCGGCAGCCAGGACCGGTCGATGGGCATGAGATAGTCGGGCGTCCGGCCCTGGCCCGAGGCCTGCGTGGCATCGGTGCGCAGCACCGCCTCATGCGAGCCAATCCGGCGGAGCGTCTGCGCCGAGAGGGCCAGATCAATGGGTTGGGGCGACGGGTTGTGCAGGGTAATCGTTGTCGTGGCGACCTCGCCCGGGGCCACCAACTTGGCGAAGGCCGGGTAGCGTGTGCCCCGGTAGCTGCCGGCGGCCCAATCGGCGGGCAGGGCGTACACGCCGTGCTTGCCGGCGGCCATCTTGACCGCATCGGTAACGTCCAGGATGCCGGCGCCCATAACCAGAGGGTCGTACGCCGCATAGCGGGCTCCGGCCATCAGGATGGCCCGGGCTTCTTCCCAGGTGGGCCACCGACCGTGCTTCTCCCGGAACGCCTGATAGACGAGCGCCAGGCCGCCGGCGACCACTGGCGTGGCGCGACTGGTGCCGCCCCAGGTGCCGTTAGACAGCAGGCCGTCGGCCACGATGTTCAACGGCACCGCGCCAGCCGCGTAGGCGCCGTCGGCGGCGATGTGGATCCCCACGCTGCCCACCGCGCCAGGGCCTCGATTTGACCACGGAATGATGTCCCCAAAGGTGATCTGATTGGTGTCGGTGATAGAGTCCGTACCCGTGGAGCCCATCTGCGTTGATGCGGCAACCTTGATGCCGACCGTCGGGTTGGGCGTGGTGACGGTGCCGTAGCCCGGCCCGCCATTGCCGGCGGCTATCACGAAGCTGGTCGACGGGTTGAAGTGACGAACGTAGTAGTCGATGAGCCGCGCGTCCGCGTCCCAGCCGTCGTTGTCGACGGCCGAGAAGCCATAGCTGTTCGAGGCGATCTGCACGTCATCCTCGGGCCGCTCGGGGTCGGTTCCCAGCACCACGAATCGCCAGCTTGGACCGTAGAGTGCCGAGGTGGCGTATACGCTACCCACGGAGACGAACTGTGCCTTGGGCGCCAGGCCGTAGTTTATCGCCTCAGGCTGGCCGCCAGGCAGATCTCGGAAGCGCAGGCTGCGATCGGGCGGCACGCCCAGCCGGCCCTGGGACACGATGTTCGAGGCGCACATGGTGCCGTGGCTGGAGCTGGCGTAGTGGAGGCCAATGAAACGGCCCGCGGGTGGGATGTCCTGGTCCAGGCCCCAGAGCCAGCTCGCCGGGAAGGGCCGCTGCCCGTCGCTAATGAAATAGAGGAGTCCACCGCTGACATCGGCTATGCCATCTGGCGGGTTGCTGATGTCGCGCCAGGATAGCGGATCTTCCTGGGTGACTGGTTTCTCATCGCTGAAGTCATGGTCGCCGTCGAGATCGACGTAGACGGTGTCGTACGTACCTGCTGTGGCTTCGTCGACCAGGAGGACGCCAGCGTACTCGCGAGTGATGCCTTGCTCGGGCCTGGCGTTGGCATTGGCCAGATACAGGTCGGGATGGTGGCCAAAGCGCACCTCACCGCTCTTAGATGTTGCTGGAACCACGAAGTCGCACGACGGTTCGGCCAGGGTAGCTGCCGAGGCACCGGTACGCACCACGAGTGCCTGGAAGCAGGCGGTTACAGCGGCCGTGGACGCCAGAGGGAAGCCGGCAACCTTTGATGTCTGATATAGCTCAATCATCCCGATCTGCCCGAGGCGGGCAGGGTTGGCCGCGGCAGGCTGACCGGAGGCCTTGAACTGCGCCATCCGCAAGCCCACGTAAGGGTCGAACACCTCAGGCCAGCCGGCGTAGGGATGGGAATCAGGCAGCACGTACCAGGTGCCCTGCAGGTCGGGGTGGGCGAAGTCGACCGCGTAGTCGAGCACCGCCACGGTCACGCCCTCGCCGCGATAACCCATGGCCCAGGCTTCCTCGACCGCATGGCCGCGGCCAATCTCGAACCAATCGTCCGGCCGCGGGTCGCTGTCCCGAACACGTGCCGGCTCGAGCGCGTTGCTGCCACCAGGTGCCGGGCTGTTCCTCCCGGGCGTGACCTTGCGAGCTCCGGTCGATACGGGCCGCACGTCTTCGGCCAGGGCCGACCAGGCTGGCGCGGCGCGCAGCCGAGCGCCCAGAATGACGGGATCTATGGGCGTTGGCTCATCGAGCGCTGAGCTAGCCGGCCGGTCGGGGGAACTCTCGCCGCCAACTGCAACCTGGTGCACATCGCCAGCCGGTATGTCGGAAGCAGGCCCCATCGGCCCGTTGCCCACCGCTGGCACCGCTGGCGGTGCCAGCTCCGGCTCGCCCAGGCTCACGGCGTAGGCACCAGACAGAGCGGCGATGCGCTCGAGGTCGCCGAGTCTCACCCGCGCTACGGCTACGTGCTCGCCAGCTGGCCAGGTGAACTGGTGCACCGCCCGGCTGAACCGCCCCAGGTCCAGAGGCGCTGTGGACTGGATGACGACGAAGACTGCCTCTTTGGGCTGCCTTTCGGCAGCCAGTGCTTGCAGCGCGGGCTCGATCTTGCGCTCGGGGGCCAGGTCGGTCAGGCCGCCAAGCAGCCTGTCGACCTTGGCCGCACCGAGCGGTTGCATACCGGATCCGGGCGCCATCGAATCGCCCATAGCCGGACGGGCAGCCGTGAAACCGGCCAGGGGCCCGGCAAGAGTGGCCATCAGGATGAAGCCGGCGGTGAGCAGGGAGAGACAGGCACGCGAAGTCATAAAAGGCCGCCTTTCTTGTGTTGCTGGAATCTGCCAGACTGTTCGAACGTCACACCTCACGCCAGGCGCGAGGCTACATCGGGCCACGGCAGCCGTCAAGTGGTCGCCTGTCTCACGCCGATTGCGGAGCCGCAGCGGCGAGCGTGCATGCGAAACTACTTTCGGCTCACGCCGGCCGGTCCGCAATCTTGCTCTTTCGCCTGCACTTCGGAACCACACGCCCGGGGAGCACCGTGGCTGCCGTGACATCCGTCCGGAGCCTGTTTGGCCACGCCAGCACTTCGGGCCGCCGAGACGCCCGTTCGAACGCAGACCGGCCGTGCGGCACCCGCGAGGTGGTCACAAGAAGCCTCGCGAGGCGCCGCATTGGTTGCCTTCCCGCGGGGTATCCCACGGCGAGCCTGGCGGGCTTGCCTGGGCCCGGAGCAGGATGCAACATAAGAGCCGTCAGGCCATCTCACTGCTTTTCAACACGGGGCGGCGCCCGTGGCCGTGCCACTCGCCGGGCAGCCGCTGCCTCGGAGCCAGCGGAGCCGGGCCGGGGCACTTCGCTGGCCCCCTATCTATTGCCAGGAGGCACACTCGATGCGGAAGAAGCCCGAGGTCGACGAAGTCGCTGCCAGGATCAAGGAGTCGATTGAAGCCTCGCCGAAAAAGCAGCGACGGCTCAAGAGCAAGACCCTCTGGGTTGCCTACCACATTGTGCGACGCACGGAGCTCAACGTGCCGCCCGTGGTGGAATCGCTCAGGAGGCACGACATCCTTATCAGCCTGCCGAGTGGGGCGGACTTTGGAAAGGAGGACAAGGACGACTGGGTACTGCTATCGCTGCAGGTGCCACAGCCACCGATGCCTTCACCTGACGACTCCATCGATGTTTCAACCGATGCGTCTGACGAGTGGTTCCGCCTAATGGGGCGCAGGCATTTCGAGTCGGAGCTTGAGGTGGAGTTCTTCTACGTAATACCTCTCTTATAGCGCCTGGGCTACGCGGAGACTGATCTCTCTGTGGCTCACTTCGTCGAGATGTGGGAGGGCGTGAAGAAGGTAAGGAAACAGGCCGACGTGTTGGTGTTTGATGGGCCAAGCCGCGACCACAAGGATGCTCTATTGGTGGTGGAGGTAAAGCGCAGCGACGCTCCCCTCAAGGCCGATGCCGCAGGGCAGGCCCGCGGATACGCCATATGGACAACGGCGCCGTACTACCTGGTTACCAATGGCCGGGAGAGCGAAGTCTGGCTTTTTCGCTCGGCCGTGGAACCTGACGTCCGCTTGATGCGCTTCGAGCAGTCACAGTTGCGAGACGTTTGGCCAGAGCTTCAAGCTACGCTTGGGCGGGCAGCAGTCGTTGCTTTCAAGCACGAGCGCTTGAAGCAAACGCGATAGTGTCAAGGCCGCAGCTAATGGCAACGGGTTCTCCCCGTCATTAGCCCCTTAGCGATAGGAGTACCGTTGCCCTGGCGCTGACGCCACCGACCCGTCGGTGTGCTAGAAGCTACAGCTAGTGCAAAGGAATGCTGTGCTGAGACGAGTGTGGATCCTTCTTTGGCGAAGAGCGCGGCGCCGATAGCTGCTTCTCCTCATCGGGGAGACTTTGGGTATGCCGTGATCGACTGGCTACTTCACGTCTCGTGACCTACACGCTAGCTAGTGGACTACGCTAGCTGTATACTTGCAGATTATCGCCGCGGCGCCAGTTTATCAGGCAAGGAGGAGTTGTCATGATCCGTGGTCTCGGCAGCACGAGAGCGATGTCCAAATGGTGGGCTGTGTCGATTGGCGTAATCATACTGATCGGACTGTACTCTTTCCCACGTGAGTATCCCGGTCTGCGCTTCTCGGAAGCGTTGTATTACACGCTCCGGCTCTTCCTGCTGGAGCACGATCTACCCCGATTTCCAAAATACTTACCGCTCGTCCTGATACATTTTGCAGCGCCGGTGGTGTCGCTATCCGTGGCTTGGACTGCCGCCAGCGAGCTATTCCGCCTCACGCCAACGTTGCGGCTGCGCTCTGTGCGTGATCACGTCGTTGTGCACGGGGTGGGGCGCACTGGGCGGATCGTCGCCGCGGCGCTGGTTGACCATGGCATCCCCGTCGTGGGAGTGGACCTGGGGCCTCCCTCCGTGCTGGAGGGGTGGTCTGTCTTGGAAAAGGTCCCAATGGTCTGGGGCAGCTTTCACTCGCGCTCCGTGCTCGAGCGCGCGCGGGCCGTAGTTTTTACTGCTGGCGATGATCTAGCCAATCTCGAAGGGGCCGTCGGCGCGTGTGGCTGGCTTCCGGCAACTCGTCAAAGGCCGGCAACCATTTGGACGCACGTGGCCGACTATAAGCTGGCACACACGGCGGAGCGGGCCATTGTCGACAGAGGATCGCTGAGCATCAAGCTGTTCGACACCTATAGTATCGCAGCCGAGAAGATGATCGAGCGTGAGTTCAATCGGGAATTGCGCTCAACAGTTAATGAGATATTCATTCTGGGGTACGGGAAGTTCGGCCGAAGTCTACTGGATGAATTGTTGTGCGACATTGGTCAGGACGAGCAGCTGCACATAAAAGTTGTGGACGTGAAGGATCAGTCAGGTGCGGTGCGGTCTGTAGCTGCAGCGCATGGCTGTTCAGAAAAGGTTGTTTTCATACAAGCCGACATCAATAATCTGGATTTGAGAGGTGATGTGGGTAAGGCTTATTTCCTGTGCACCGACAACGACTTGCGTAACTTGACATGTGCTCTAGCCTTGTCGGAACAACTAGGCCGGGATTCGATCTGCGTGCGGATGACGCGGTGGCCCATCCCCGCTATTGCTGACAAACTAGGGGAGGGATGCGCAATCAGGTTCATCAACATCAATCAGCTTGTGGCCGAGAGCATCGACGAGTTGCTGGCGGTCGATATTTATGATGATAGAACACAGGGAGAAGAATCGGCTGCCAGTCTCTGCGGATAAAGCTTCTGTTCCAAATGCATTGTTGATGAATCATCTGGCGCGGAAGACGCCAAGGAACAGCCGTTGTGCGCTTCTGTGGATCGCCAAGAATTTGTAGGCTCTCAAAGTTCGGAACACACAGATATAGGTTTTTGTGAGCGACAGGCCACGCACAATGTGAAGGGTTTGCAGACTCGTAGAGCAGGTCGGAGATCGTGGCGGTGTGGTCGCATTGTCGAGCGGCGCGGCACGCGCCTCGGTGGGCCGCCGAGACGCAGGGGCGGCACAGCAGTGGCTGGCCTTGGTCATCTCATCGTCGCCCGACGGCGAGCGTGCTGGTGAGTCCGACGTACAGCCAGCCGACTGCTGCTCCGCAACTATGCCCGGACCGACTCTGGCATCAGCTAGCGTTCCAACCCCCGGGTGAGTAGGCCTCGGCCTGGCCGCCCTGCAGTTGTACCGCACCAGAACCTGTGCTCGATGACCTCAAGGTAGAGTTTGTTGCCGCTCGCGGAACCGCAGCGGGCGGAGGCCTCATAGCGGTAGATGCCGGCCGGGAACCGACCGTAGAAGCTCTTGCCCCCAGATCCGTAACACTTCCGACCAATGCCGGTACCAATGACCTCGTAGCAGAGCCGCCCGCCGGTATCATTTATGACCCAAGCCTCAGCCATCGGTGGCTGCGTTGGCGGCACCGGCGTCGGGGTTGCGCTGGGCGTGGGCGTATTTGTCGGCGTCGGCGGCGGGGTGCGCCAAACCCGGTCCTTGAGTACGATCGGGGAGTACGTGTACCACCTCGGGATGGGCGTGTTCGTGGGCGGCCGCGTCGGCGTCGGCGGCGGCAGTTCGGTCGCGGTCGGAGTAGCGGTCACGTCGATGGACAGTCCCTCTAGGACCACGTTGTCGACGATGACTCCCACATGACCGCTGGAAGTCGAATCGTCACTGTACAATAGTATCAAGGCAGTCTTCTCCACGCCGCCGAACTGCGCCAGATCCTCTTCTGGGAGTTCCAGGGGAAGCCACGTGAACGGCCGTGGTGAGGAGATATTATACGCAATGCCCTCAGAAGTATCCAGGTCGATGACAGCGATCTGAAAGTTGGTGTCCTGTCCTCTTTCATTCATAGGCTGATCTATTAGAGCTCTCATTTTCATCTTAAAGCCAGCGGGATAGGTGCTTAGATCCATTATGTAGCTCAGCATAGTCCCGATCTTCGCACCTGCGGGATATGGCGTGACGCAGCCAAGCTTAGTACCCTCGGAGCCACCTCCCGCCGCCCATGCGGCACCTGAACCGCCCACCAGCGGCTCGATCACACAAGTCTCCTTCGCCCACTCATAGCGAGACGGAACACGGTCTCGCTGGGCCTGAACATCGACTACCTGCCAGCCTGGGGGCGGAAATTCGCCCTCGAATCCCTGCCGCTCGATCACCACCGGAGCCATGTCAGGCAGCTGCTCGAGGCGAGACGCGTCAACGCCAATAGCCAAGTCGCGCCACTGCAAGTTTTCATTCGCAATGGCCGCGGCAATCACCTCTGACCAGCTCCGCTGACGGGCCGTGGCCCGGTACGAGCTGACGTGACTGGCTAGGACCAGCAGGCACATGCACGCCAGTGAAGCTGCTACCAGTGAGCGTCTACTTCTCTGTAGGTTCATCTCTCCTCCCGATTGCTGTCGCGCCTAGTAGGCAAGTTGGATCACGGGTTCAATCTTCGCTAGAGTCACGCGCCTGGCGTGCTATTTGGCCTCATGTCTCCTCCCGCGAATCGGCTGATACCGCCAGTGTAACATAGAGAGGCCGGCGGGTAGTGGTCATTTCCGCGCAAGAACCGCACTATATCCGCGTCTCTGCGATCGCCATCTGCCCCGCGCATCGATCCATTGCGAGGTACTTGGGTTTCGCGGCTGATCGGCCAACGAGCGCCGGGCTCCACAGGGCGCTCGCCGGTTGACTGATTCGCTCGGCGCAGCCTCAAGCTAGACTTTCTCACCACCTTGGCTACTGCATGCCACCTGGGAAACCTCAGGAAAAGTCTCGCTAGGTGCCAGCGAGAGACTCTGCCGCCAGCCCAGCTTCCACGCTCCGGGAAGTTGGATGGCCATTTGACGGGCTTTTGTGGCCATGCCGCCCTCTTGGGTCTCTACCGCCTCAAGTCCATCTGGCACCGAGGCCATTACCCGGCTCGGTATCCCCAGCGTCACGCAAATCTGCCGGTGAATCGGTTCCGGTGTTGTGTCGCGGCGGATGCGCAAAGTCCGGCCGCCCGAGGTCGGTAGTACTGCCGTCACCACCCGGTGGTTGGCCAACTGCCACCGTGACGTCGCCCAGGAGGTGTGCTGGCTGCGCTCATGGAAGCGCTTGTCTATGCTTAGCAAGAGGTGATAGGCCAGAACATGTGGGAAGATGTGTGCCTGCACGCGGTGTTCGTTTTGTGCCAGATCGGTCGCTCGGCCGCCCGGCGCCTATCTCAAGGTCCCTCTCCGCCCGCCTCACTCTGGCACAGGGAATGCACCTCATTGCCTATCTTACGTTGCTTCAGCCGCAAGCCAGGCGCCTTGCCACCTCCGACCGGTGCCCCACCCTCAGGGCCTGACCTCTTCCCACCCCTCCCGGTCATCAAACTCGGCCCAGTGACGGTCCGGCTCAGCCTGCCGCTCTGCCACGAGGTAGTGGTGGCAGCGCGAGCGAATGTGCGCCAGCGGGCCGGCCTTTCTGGCCACCCTCCGCCGAGGCGTCTTAGACTGTATCCGTTTCCCCAGCGCCTCTACGTCTGGCCCGGGCTCGAGCGACAACTGGCTGGCCAGGCGGGCACCTGGCTAGGCCCCTCGGCCGCTTTGCTACCTGCGACCCCAGTAGACCTCTCCGGCGCAGCCGACCTGAGGCGTCAGCCTGTCGTAGAGCGCCCACAGGTCGGCTTCGGAAGGCGCGACCAGGGTATTGCCGGCGCTGCCAGCCAGGGCCTCCAGCGCTGCCCGATCGAGGTCGGAGCCCCAACCGAGGACGGCGACCACGATGCCGGCCGCCCGAGCCGCGTCGGCCTCCAGGACAGCAGCCTCGACCGGCACCGGGTTAGCCAGGCCATCGGTGAACAGGATGATAGCGCTCTGGTTAGCGTCGGAGTGGCGCGGACTCTCCAGCTCCTGGTGAGCAGCGGCCAGGCCGGCGTCGATTCGCGATTGCTGGCCAAGGCTGAGCGAGGCCACCGCTTGCGACACGGCAGCCGTGTCGTGCGTTAGCTCGTGGCGCAGCCTGGCAACCTGATCGAAGGTCACGAGCCCAGCCTGATCTCGCGCTGGATCAAGGTACCCCAACAGTAGTCGCGCCGCCATCTGAGCAGCCACGAGCTTCGATTGGCCGCTGCCCGCCGGTCCGGCCATCGAACTCGAGGTGTCCACAGCCAGAACGACATCAAGTCCCTGCTTGAGTGGCCTGCAGATCTCGGCCAGCGCAAGGGGCAGGAACGCATGCCACTCCGACCGCACTGGCGTTGCCGTCGGTGGCACAGTGGTGGGAGTGAGGGTTGCCGGTACCGCAGTCGGCGTCGGGGCTATCACGTCAACCGAAGGGATCGGCATCGGGATTGTTTGCACGGTGCCCCAGGTGTCGGTGAGTACGGCCCGGACCTCGGCGAAAACAGGCCAGCGCCCGCTCTCCGCCGGGGTCAGACCGACGGCGAAGTCGGTGCTGGCGCTGAGGGGGCCGAGTTGCCAGCTGAGCAATGGTGGCGACCAGGATCCGCCCACGGAGATGCTGGCCGGGTGCACCAGCATGTAGGGCGGAACCGTGGCGGTTAGCTCCAGCCAGTTGGCGATGCCGTTGGGTATGCGATAGTGCACCATGCGGCGATGAGCGGCCAGGACGTCGCGGACCATGTCCTCGTCCGATGAAGCCAAGCTGAAGGCACCCATCCCACCCACGACGACGATCTGGATGCCTGCCTGGCGGATGGCTGCCGCTGTCTCGCCGGCAGACGGATAGCCTGTGCACGCGCCGGGGAACGGCTCGAAGTCGGGGTCGCAATAGTCCGGGTTGAGTAGCACCATCACCCGGCGACGGCCTTCGGCGCTGGGGAGCTGGGTTGCCGCCAGCTCCATCGCGTTCTTGAGACGCGGCTTGATGTCCTGGTTGGGCGGATCGAACCGCTGAACAGCCCGTGCTGCTGCCTCGTAGGCCCGTCGGTCCGTTGTCAGTGGCAGCTCCAGCTTGGTGGTGTTGTAGTAGGAGACGATGCCCACGCGGTGCTTGCCGAAGGCGACCCGCGAGACCAGGTTGAGCATGTCGGTGATGGTGGCGGCCGAGGGATCTACTCCGGCCTGAAGCTGGCGGTAGTATGGGATCACCACCATGATGTCGGTTGCATCCTCGCCCACGCCACACCGGCCGTCGAGGGTCAGGCGGGCTGTTGTTGGGTCGCCGAGTTGGACCTGCGCCGGCTCGGCCTCGCTACGGGCGGCGAAGATGCACTGCTGATCACCCGGCACGGGAAGCACATCCCGGTCATCTGTAGGCTCGAAGACCGTTATCAGGCTCGTCTGGGCATCGGCGACATACACCCAACCGGCGCCATCGACAACCAGGTCGGTCAAGGTGGTTGGATCAGAGTACGGTAGTGGCCGGGCGTCGAACCGGGCGGTCACTCGCCCCTCATCGGTCAGGCGCTCGACGAGGCCGGGTTCGCGCAGCACGAACACCGAGCCTTCGGGCGAAGGTGGCCCCCCGGCCACTGACCGGCTATCGAACGCTACTGGGACCTCGGCCAGCAGCGTGCCGTCGGGGGCGAAGATGCGCACGATGTCGGTGAGCCCGTCCAGCAGCAGGATCCGACCGTCGCTGCCAATGGCCAGGTCGACGTACGGGTTCACCTGACCGTCGTCGGGCACGTCCCAGGCGTCGCCACTCTTTGATCCGTCTAGCCCGTAGCGCACCATCCGTACGTCCACCGTTCGTTGCTGCTGGACGCTGACTGTCCGCAACACCAGGAACTCGCCCGTTTGCGGGTGATAGGCCACCCCGGCAATGTCCGTTCGTCTGCCTACCCGGACCCGACCTGAGGCTCCGGGTCCAGGCCGGGTGGTGCTGCCGCCGGCTGAAGTGAGCACCTCGGTCCATATGGGCTCGATCACCTCTGTCGGCCCGGTCTGGGTCTGGCGCAACACGGTACGGAAGCGGCCGACCCCGCTCTCCATCTTAAAGGTGTCGCCTGAGCGCTGGCCATGCATGTAGCTGCCGAACACCTCGCCCATGACGTCCGTTCCGGTCGCCTGGATGAGCTCAAAGTACTCGAAGTCACCGCTGCTGGCGGGCGGGCCCCGAAATGCGCCGCGGCCGCTGTCTCGGGCCGCGGTGGCCAGCTGGTTCCCGTCCAGCGAGAAGTAGCGTAGCTTCGGGGACTTGTCCTGGACGAAGATCACGTCGGAGCGGGGCATCGAAAGCGATTCGGGCGAGAACAGGATCGGATTGGCAGCCGTCGCGTTCGAAGCAGCCTGCCACAGAGTCACGACGTTACGCAGCTCCTGATCCGAGTATTGGACCACGACCGGCGTCGTCGGCAGCGTCTTCTGCTTCTCACCGCACTTGCCCGGATTGGGATCGTACGTTGCCAGCGCGTAGTACTGCTCAGTGTCCGATCGCAACACTGGCAGGCGAACCGTCGAGCGGCAGATCGTTCCCTTGTTTGCCGTGCTGGCGATGGCGAACGTGACGTTGCGGGCGTCGATCAGGCAAGCCGCATCGCCTTCGCCGGCGAAAACAAGATCGCCGCCCAGAGCATTTAGCCGTTCGGCTCGGCAACTGGCGTCATCGCGATTGTACTTGGCGGCCAGGAGATCATAGACTCGGCGCAGTTTGGCCGGTGCCGCCGCCTCAGAAGCCGCGAGCTGCTCGTCGGTGGCCATGTCAAACAGCTGTATCCGGGTGCCACGCTTATCCGATACTGCCAGTACTCGCCCGTCCGGCGAGACGGCGATGGCCGAGAATGAGGTGAACTGTCCATTCTCAGTGCCCCGCTGGCCTACGACGAAGCGTTGCCTGCTGGTGACAGCGTCCAAAGCACGGACCTGGCTGGTCTCGCGGTCCAGGACGTAGATTCGACCGTCGGACGAGGCAGCCAGGTCCTGCCCGCTGATGGCTTCCCATTGATCCACGTATTGCCCGTCGAGGCTGAAAAGCACCACCCGCTCCGTTGTCGGGTCGAGGACGTAGAGCCGCTCGTCGTCGGGGGCCTCCGTTTCGGGATCAGGCCCGATGGCTATTGCACCTACGCGCCCGAGCTGAGCCGGAAAGCCCCCCGTTGCCCCAAATGGGGCGACGAAGTTGCCAGATGGCAGCAGGGTGTGCACGCTGCCTATCCCGGCGTCGGCAATGAAGACCCGCCCGTCCCGGGCCACATCCAGGTCGGTGGGGTTCTGAAGCAGGCCCCCCGCCGCTTCCGTGCGTTCCGGCCACTGGGCAACGGCCCGGTAGGCGATCAGGGCCTGTTGGGCGTTGGCGGCCGGCCGAGCCCCGGTGGCAAGCAGGAGCAAGGCCATCAAGACGGCCACACAGGCCGCCAGGGAAAAGTGCGCGGAGGCTTGATGCCGGGCGCAGGGTGCGCTACTTAGGTGCCAGCCAAGACACATGGCTTCGTCCTTTCGTGCTGGTCAGTGTGTGCCGGCGCTGGCCCGGTCAAGAGCCGCTTGCCTGGGCCGCGGCCAGGACGCCGACGTTCAGTATGGCGGCCAGTGATGGAGGACCTGTGGAGGTACGGTGAGAGTGCGATGTAGCCGCGCGACAAGTGCGCCCGGGCTCAGCGCTTTGAGGGTCGTCGCCCGGGGCCGCTGGAAGCTATGCTGTTGGCACCAAGTGCCCGGTAGAGCTCGGGCCGGCGGTCGGCCACCAGGTCGTTTTCTGGGGTGGCATGCTTGTCCCGCGCCAATGCCAGGTCGCACTCGGCCAGAGCCAGGCCTTCGTCCGTTGGCCCTAGGGCGGCCAGTATCGTCCCCTGCGGCGAGACGATCTGGCTGCGGCCGGTAAAGACGACCGGTTCACCCGGCAGCCGGCATTCCTCGCCGCAGCGGTTGGCCACGACCGTGAAGACCCGGTTCTCCAAGGAACGGATGACCATCGCCTGCTGGCACCAGGGCAGGACGAGATTCGCCGGCTGGGCAATCACCTCAGCGCCCTGCAGTGCCAGGCAGCGAGCCGCTTCGGGGAAGATCCAGTCGAAGCAGATCAGAACGCCAATGCGCGCCGGGCCAACGGCAAAGACCTGGAAGCCGGTATCGCCGGGCGAGAACAGCTCTTTCTCACGGCGGAACAGGTGTGTCTTGCGGTACACCCCGACTAACCCCGTCGGTCCAATGACCGCGGCACTGATGAATAGCCGGTCTCCGGCCCGCTCGGCCAGGCTGGCCACGATCTGGGCGCCGAGCTTGCGCGCTAAGGCCTCGAGGTACCGCACTGTCGGCCCACCCGGAATGGCCTCGGCCAGTGAGATCGCCTCCTCCCGGTCCAGGAACTGGTAGCCCGTCGTCCCCAGCTCGGGGAGGACGTAAAGGTCGGCCTCGGACTGCCGCACCAGCTCGGCGATGCGTTGCAGGTTGGCACTGACGTTTCCGAATTCGGGAGCGAACTGGACGGCCGCGATCTTCACGCTAATGTCCTCTTTCTCTTCTGGCGGAGGTTCGCTCTTGGCGATGACGCCGCGTGGCTGGTGGAGTCACCACGCACCCCACAGACGGGTACCCAAAGTGTCGAGCCCCGGCCGTCGCCTGGCAAGCCGGCGCGGGTCGGCCCCCGTGGCCTGGGACGGCGACCACGAACCTGTCCGTCGTCAACGACGAAGCCTACACCGGGCCGCGATGGGCCGCTCCCGGCAGACCAGCACGGATCGCCCTGGCCATAGTCCGTGACGTGTGGGCCGACCAAGCCAAGCCCGCGCGTCGCAGCCCGCCGCGATCTACTGCCAGGCCCTGCCGCATCTGCCAATGATATGCCATGCCGGTCACTGAGGCCGAAGGCTGCGCTTGAGTAGGCCTGGCAGGAAGAGCTGGCCGCGCTCGTGGATGACCATGCCGCCCGTGTAGCGCATGATGCCGTCCATGACGCCGACGGCCCAGCCGTCGTCGGGGGAGAGCATCTGGATGTCGTGGAT